>Ga0315273_10000699_pt1 | contig 36207 bp, 43 predicted proteins | sample YL17G02_0_MG_FD_205753 | JGI IMG/M metagenome (GOLD analysis project Ga0315273, IMG submission 205753) | Sediment microbial communities from Yellowstone Lake, YNP, Wyoming, USA - YL17G02_0 | ecosystem: Environmental > Aquatic > Freshwater > Lake > Sediment | place: USA: Wyoming | collected...
CCGCTTTACCATCAACGCTTCCACTAGCGCACTGACATTTATTGCGTCACCCGATTTTGAAATTCCCACCGACGCGGGTCTGGACAACATCTACAATGTCACAGTTCAAGCCTCTGATGGGTCTCTTTCAGTGACTCAAGATATGGTTATTACTGTCAGCGCGGTCAATGACAATACGCCGGCCATCACTTCAGCTGATAAATTTACCGTACCTGAGAACACTTCATCTGCAGCGACTATCACCGCGACCGACGCCGATCTGCCAGCCGAGACTTTGACCTACTCAATTACAGGCGGCGCGGATTCAACCCGCTTTACCATCAACGCTTCCGCTGGTGCGCTGACATTTATCGCGCCGCCCGATTTTGAAATTCCCACTGACGCGGGTTTGGATAACATCTACAATGTCACAGTTCAAGCCTCTGACGGGACTCTTTCAGTGACTCAAGACCTGGTTGTCACTGTCAGCGCGGTCAATGACAATACGCCGGTCATCACTTCAGTTGATAAATTTACCGTACCTGAGAATACTTCATCTGCAGCGACCATCACAGCGACCGATGCCGATCTGCCAGCTGAGACTTTGACCTACTCAATTACTGGCGGCGCGGATTCAACCCGCTTCAATATCAACGCTTCCACTGGCGCACTGACATTTATTGCGCCGCCCGATTTTGAAATTCCCACCGATGCAGGCTTGGACAACATCTACAATGTCACAGTTCAAGCGTCTGATGGAGTATTTGTTATTGCTCAAGACATAATTGTCACTATTACCAACGTGACGGATTAGGTAACTGTGAGAAATCTTTAAAAGATAACTCAAGTTGCTACCTGCTCAAAAAATCATGATGTGTCTCCCTGAGCCGAAGCCTGAACAAAATAATGGGCTGGCGAGGGGTCTCCACCTCGATGTAATGGGATTCCTCGCCCCTTTATTAGTTGTCAGCGCGGCGCTCAGTGGCGCGAGGGCGCGCTTGGTTTGACTAACAACCCCAACATTTGGCAGTAAAAAGACTTCAGAGATTACTTATCTTTGAAGTCTTTTGTTATCACCCTGCCATATCAAAATGGCAGCGCAACTCCCAGTAATTTCAACCCAGCATAGATCATGAGTAGACCCACGACCGCCGCCCAGGGTGCGCGTCGGGCTAGTTCCAGCAGCACGTCCCAGAAAGAGACGGCTTGCAGCGTCTTAACCGCTGTAACGGGTTTAAGGACTCCCAGCCAGACCAGCACCGAGATGATCTCCATCCCAACACCAACCAGAATGAGCAGGTAGCCAACGACAGTTTGCATACGAGACCTCCTATTCGAATAAATTACACGGGATTACAAATTCAGTATAGTACAATCAGGAAGAAGAGGCAATACACATAAATAAAAAAACAGGCGGTTGAAAATCAAAAATTCGGGCGTATAATGATATTGTATATAGTATCGGTCCTGCAGAAAGGAGAAACTATGCATACCCACCATTCTATATTTTGTATCACTCCCCCGCACATGCTTCAAGAGATTGTCCGCAACGGTTCTACGACCCAGCGCGATCTTGCATTGCGAACAATCGTTACTTCCGAACAGATGCGCGGTCAGCGGCGTGCCTTGAAGTCAATGGCCGCATTTATGGCTGCCGCTGCTGTCTCAACGGGAAATAAACAGCGCACCATCTATGACGCAAAATTTGGTTCCAACTTGCCAGGCACAGTAGTGCGAAGCGAGGGCGGCCCTGCCTCCGCGGACCACGCCGTCAATGAAGCCTACGACGGATCAGGCGTGACGTACGATCTCTACTTCGATATCTATGGACGAAACTCAATCGATAACAATGGATTGAAACTCGATTCCACTGTCCATTATCAGAAAGGATATGACAACGCCTTTTGGGATGGCAAACAAATGGTCTATGGGGATGGCGATGAAGACCTGCCCGTTGCCGAGAGATTGTTCAACCGCTTCACGATCGCATTGGATGTTATTGGGCATGAACTGACTCACGGCGTCACCCAGTTTGAAGCCAACCTCGCCTACTGGGATCAGTCAGGTGCGCTCAATGAATCTTTGTCCGATGTGTTTGGCTCGCTGGTCAAGCAATATCAGCGAAGGCAAACCGCCGATCAAGCAGATTGGATCATTGGAGAAGGCCTGCTCACATCCAATGTCAACGGCTTTGGCCTGCGCTCAATGAAAGCGCCAGGCACTGCCTACAATGACCCCGTGCTCGGCAAAGACCCACAACCCGCACACATGAAGGATTACGTCCGCACTGTCGAAGATAACGGCGGCGTACACATCAACTCAGGCATCCCCAATCGCGCTTTCTACGTCACCGCGCTTGAATTGGGCGGCTATGCCTGGGAAAAGGCAGGCCAGATCTGGTATAAGACCCTCACCGATAAACTTCAGGAACGCTCAACCTTTCAGCAGGCATGTGACCTAACCTTTGAGGCCGCAGGCGAGATCTTCGGCACAAACAGCCTCGAACAACAAGCTGTCAAAAAGGGCTGGTCAGAAGTTGGAATCACAGTCGCTGGCGACGCGCCTAGCGGTTGTCTAAGCACCATACTGAGCGCCTTTGGATTCAAAACACGCGCGGTGAAATAATGCGGATTATCTTTGAACGCTCTGGCGGCATCATGGGATTAAAATCCAGCCTGACGATTGATTTGGATGAACTGCCCCTCGATCAAGCTGAGACTTTGCGCAGGATAGTGGACGAGGCAAATTTCTTTGCACTGCCAGAGAATCCACCGACCCGCCCCATCCCAGATGGCTTTCAATACACGCTCACCATCGAAACCGACACGGCCAGGCACACCGTCCGTACCAGTGACACAACTGCATCAGACGAATTACGTCCGCTTCTTCAGGAACTTTCCCAAAGAGCACGTTTGCGACGAAAGCCATAAATCACCGGATCGCGAATTCTAAAAATTGGGTGCCTGTACTCATTGGCAAAACGACATGCAAAATTATCACTGATAGCCTGAATTTATCAATCTACAATAAACGGCTGGACGTGAACGCGTATGTCATCATGCCTAATCACATGCACGCGATTATCTTTGCTGGCTGTAAAGTAATGCAAGGAAACAAAACTCGGAGATTTTAATCTCCGAGTTTTGTTTCCTAAAGGTTGGAATATGAAAGGAGGATGAAAGAGCTCTTGGCTCTTGCCCTTTATAGGGTAACCCATCACTTTGCGCCCTTCGCCTTTCGAGGGCTGCGCGGCTTTGGTTTGGAAGATTGGGGTTTTAAGAACAGCAGATACGCATAGCTCAAGCCAAAAAGAACATGGAGCACAAGCAATACCCATCCATTCGCGCGGATCACTGCAGTGGCCGGAGCGACGCCGATCAAGCTCAAGATAAACCCAACAACTGAAGCGGCCAAGAATGTAATCGCCATGCTTTTTTGCGTACTTACATCCTGGATATCTTTTGTAAACCAAGTGAGTACGCCTGCCATAAGCATTGCGCCGCCAAAAAATCGCGCTACGAACAGTGTGGCAACATAGATCTCAGTTCCAAACTGCGTGAGGGCAAGTTCGGGCAGGATTAAAAATAGCGCCCCGAACACAGCAAGGACAATCGCGTTTATGATAAACACCAAGCGGTAATTCATTTTATTCTCCTTGTACACGATATCAAGATGATATGAATGAAGCAACTATACACTATTTTCAAATGAAGGGGAAGTAATAGCGCCCGCTCGACCAGGGCTTTCTAAAGACCATTTGGATGTCACTGTAAGGCGCCCTTCCCTGGCGCCGACTGGCCAGTATGGTGTGCCGAAGCAGTCTTCTGTTTATTGCGAAACTGACTTTTGTGCCAAATGTTCACATAGGACAGGCAACCGATGGCATTCTGCCTTATGACCAACTTCATCTTCAATATGAGAAATCTGTTACTATGTATTGCAGACTCGTTGCAAGCCCCTCGGAGCCAGTAATTTGCTTGAAAAGAACACATGCAAGCCGTACAATGTATATGACAAGTTCAATTTGTTTTTTACAAGAAGAACTTTTATGAAAACAACCCTTTCGTTCATTAATAAGAATCGCCATCAATCCCTGGCACTGGCAATCATTGTTGCGTTGTTGGTTTCCACGAATGTACGCGCCGCAGCCTGGTTGCCTGACCCAACCTTTGGCACTAACCAACCTCGCGTCCTGCCCGGCAACAGCATTGCTACTTTCTCTAAACTAGACCTCGTCCCGAACATTGAGACGATTGGTGTTGTCGTGAGCGGTGTTAGCCTGCCGAAGAAAGCGGACTTGATGTATCGTCAGAGCAGTGACACTATCTGGCATCCGGGTCACCCGCTCATGCGCATTGAAGATGGTCGTCTCATCGGCAGCTTGTTTGGGCTTTCCCAGGCTACATCCTATGATATCAAGGTAGTGGATGGCTCCACCGAGATTAGCGGCTTGGTTACCACGCAACCAGACGAGCTTCAATTTACACCCTCCGTCATTTTGCATGTAAATGACGACGCGCCATCTGGCGGCGATGGCTCAGTGACAGCACCGTTCCGAAGTATACGGGAAGCGGTAAATCACGCCACTCCAGGGACACAGGTACTGGTGGCTGATGGTGTTTATCACGAGACAGTAACATTCAATGCTTCGGGTAGCGAAGGTAAATGGATACAGGTTAAGGCTGAGGGTGGCGGCGCAATTCTGGATGGCTCAAAGACACTTTCCGGGAATGTCTGGAAGCCAGACGCAACAATGTCACGTGTATGGTTCACTAAAATTGGAAATCCAATTTCATATGTGGCGCGTAACCAAATACGCTTCTACAAATACGACGATCTTTCGGGACTGTCGAAGGGGCTTGGACACAATAAAATACCGATGGCTGAAGGCTGGTATTTTGAGTCCGCTACATCTACGCTTTATGTGCGTAGTCTGGACAACCCTTCCCGTCATACCTGGCAGGTACCTTATTTGAATGATGCCGTCGATACATCAGGTCACGATTGGCTTTGGATCGAAGGATTTGAGATGCGATTCTACGGTGCGCAATATAGTGGTTGCGGCGTATGCATGCAAAACGCTTCTCATGTAGTCATCCGCAAGAACAAGATCCACAACATGCAATTGGGAATCTTCATTAACTGGACCGGAGGCGAGAACCGGAGCAACGACACTCGTATCGAATTTAACCAAATCTACGATCCACCAGTGAACGAATGGCCCTGGTCGGCAGTCAAAGGCAGTTCGATGGAAGGCACTGGAATCGTTATTAGAGGCCATATAGGCGCGATTGTGCGCAACAACGAGGTGCATCACTTTTTCAATGGCATTTATACCGGCTCGTCGGGTGCCCTGGAGAATTCCGCGCTTGCGTTTGATGCCGATATCTACAACAACCATATCCATCACATTAGCGACGATGGACTGGAGCCGGAAGGCGCTTGTATCAATCAACGTTTTCGGGACAACACCGTTGATACGATTTACGTCGGTATCTCCCTGGCCCCGATCACTCAAGGCCCCACCTGGGTATTGCGTTCGTTGTTCACCAATTTCACTGGCAGGGGAATCAAATGGGATGGAAACTCCGATGGCATCGTGCTGATTTATCACAACACAAGTTGGACAAATGCAAAAGATATAAATGGGATGGAATTGATCAGTCCAATACGTAACACGGTAATGCGCAACAATATTTTCCAGGTAAATGGATATGGCTTCCAGGAGGTTCGCACTGGTTCGACAGGAAACGATTGGAATAATGACAACTGGCACACTACGCGCACATTGGCCAGTGGTCACTTTAAGTGGGAGAATGTGCTTTACAGCACCACTACGAAATTGTGCAAGGCGACTGGCCTCGAATGCAATGGGTATGAAGGTTTTTCCGGATTAGCCAATCCAAGTGGCGGCGATTTCACGCTTCTTTTATCGAGTCCGAACATAGATCGGGGTGTAGTCATTCCCGGTATCAATGATGAATTCACAGGCAACGCGCCCGATGTCGGCGCATATGAATCTATATTTGTATTTGATACAGCCCCCATGGTTTTATCGAGCGTGCGGGTTAATACAAATCCCACCGACACCGCCAGTGTAAATTTCACAGTTACCTTTTCAGAACCCGTGATGGGCGTAGATATTGTCCCGCCGTTCAATGATTTTGGACTCATTACCGGCCCAGACGTCACAGGTGCATCCATCACTAGCGTAATCCCTGTTTCAGGGACAACGTACACGGTTAGCGCTAATACTGGCTCTGGCAATGGCACCATCCATTTGGATCTTTTGGATGATGATTCAATTGTGGACGCGGCGAATTATCCGCTGGGCGGATTGGGCGCAGGCAATGGTAATTTCAATATAGGTGAAGTATATACGATCAATAAATTCCCTAATGACGTAGTAAGCGGAATCTTTAAGTCTAACCGTATATATGACGGCTGGGTGCTCGAATCAAACGAAAATAGCAATCAGGGCGGCTCAATGAATTCTACTGCCACCACATTCTACATCGGTGACGATGCCAAAGACAGGCAATTTCGAGGTATTCTCTCGTTTAATACAGGCTCCATTCCGGATAACGCCATCATCACTTCGGCGCAAGTGAAAATCAAAAGGCAGGGTTTGACGGGGGTTGATCCTTTTACCACGCATGGCAACCTGCTATTGGATATCCGCTCTGGCACTTTCAGCAATAATATTGAATTGAAGCTTGGTGACTTTGCTGCAGCGAGCGATACGGGTACTGCCCAGGATAAATTCTCGGCATTAACATTTAGTTGGTACGCAGCCAGTCTGAGTGACGTAAACCTCGGATTTGTTAACAAGTATGGAGTCACCCAATTTCGCCTGCGCTTTAGCAAGGATGATAATGATGATCTGCATGCAGATTACATGGGGTTCTTTTCTGGGAACGCCTCTGATTCTGACCAGCCGCAGTTGAGCATCACATATTACACTGGCTTTGGTGCAGTGAACTCCGACAAGCAATCCATCAGTACAATGAGGGTTATCAATGAAAGCCCGTTGATCACCTCAAATGGGGTTCTCTCAATCGCTGAGAACACCACGGCCGTCAGCACCGTCACTGCCACAGATGCTGACCTGCCCGCTCAGACTCTGACCTACTCGATTTCAGGCGGAGCAGATTCAGCTTTCTTTAGAATCAACTCTACCACCGGTGACCTGACCTACATCACCGCGCCCGACTTCGAAGTCCCCACATATGCTGGTATTGACAACGTTTACAACGTCACGGTCCAGGCATCCGATGGAGAACTAACTGTTACACAAGACATCGCCGTTACTGTCACTGCCCTCAATGACAATAACCCGTTGATCACCTCAAATGGGGTTCTCTCAATCGCTGAGAACACCACAGCTGTGACCATCGTCACTGCCACAGATGCTGACCTGCCCGCTCAGACTCTGACCTACTCGATTTCAGGCGGAGCAGATTCAGCTCTCTTTAGAATTAACTCTACCACCGGTGACCTGACCTACATCACTGCACCCGACTTCGAAGTCCCAACGGATGCTGGCGGTGACACCATCTACACCGTCACCGTTCAAGCATCTGATGGAGAACTTACCATTACACAGAATATCGCCGTTACTCTCACCGCCCTCAATGACAACGACCCTTTGATCACATCGGATGGGGTTCTCTCAATCGCTGAGAACACAACAGTCGTGACCATCGTCACTGCAAAAGATGCTGACCTGCCCGCTCAGACCCTGGCTTACTCGATTTCAGGTGGCACAGATTCAGCTCTCTTCAGTATCAACCCATCCACCGGTGAACTGACCTTCATCACGGAACCCGACTACGAAGTCCCCACCGATGCTGGCCTCGATAACGTCTACAACGTCACAGTCCAGGCATCCGATGGGACTCTTAAGACAACGCAAAGCATCGTTATCACAATTACAGCTGCTGATGTTGACTCGAATCCGGCAATATTGCCAATCTATAATTTCAATACATTTAAAGTAATTGGTTATATGAGTTGTAGTGATATCGCAAGTCATAGCTGGTATACGGGACCATGCAACGGTGAATCAGGTGGCTGCTGGATTAGCAAAACCCCGCTTTTTGGACAAAACTATGCTGGTTTTCAGAGGCATGAGGGAAATAAATTTTGCGAATTGAATCTCCCATAAAACTGTAATAACTGCAGGCATTAAATATATCTGTTCGATCGCCAGTAAGTGGGGTACAAGGAAATTTAATGCGTTTACCCTGAGAAAACTCTAATGCTTAAATGGACAAGGGAAATGATGTCAGATATAATCGCTTCCCTAAGCTAAAAAGGAGTGTCTAATATGTATATTGATCCAAATACTGGTGGAATGTTGTTTCAGGTTTTAGCCGGCGTGCTGGTGGCGGGCTCGGGCATATTATTGTTCTTCTCGCGTAATATTCGTGAAGCGATCGCAAAGCTTCGCCGCCGTGTGCGTAAAGAAGATGAAGAGCAGGATAAATAACATTCTGCATGAAAACGATCATCCTTGGTTTTGACTCTTTTGACCCCGCCGTGTTTGAGGACATGGCGGGGCAAAATCAGATAACGAACCTTTCAAAATTTGTAGATGCAAAGGGATACTCGCGGCTTGAAGTTTGCTCGCCGCCTCAAACTGAAGTCTCATGGACAAGCATCGCCACCGGCGCGGACCCGGGCGGTCACGGTATTTTTGATTTTGTGCATCGCGACCCATCCACGTACGCGCCTTATGTTTCAATTTTGCCGATGAAGAAAAGCGCACTGGGGGAACAGTTCGTACCGCCTTATATCGCAAAAACCCTTTTTGAAGAGGCGGCTGGAATGGGTTATCCTGCCACCGCGTTATGGTGGCCGGCCATGTTCCCGGCACGGCCGGAATTACCTGTCAATACATTACCAGGACTTGGCACGCCGGATATTCGCGGTCAGCTTGGTGTGGGTACACTGTTTACCACGGAAGATGAAAAGAAAAACAAGACATCAGTGATGCATTTGGAATCTGCCGGCAAAGGCAGGTACAGCGCCTTGTTGAACGGCCCGATGACGCAAAGCAAATCCGGTCCGCAGCCTGTCACCTTGCCGGTGGCATTGGATGTAATTGATCCTAATACAGCTCGCGTAACCATCGGTGATAATCAATTGGAATTGCGGGTAGGCGCATGGAGCGAGATCGTTGAAGTGAAATTCAAGGCGGGTATGTTCTTCAATGTCCATGCTATTACGCGCTTGATCCTTACGAGCTTGAATGGCGTTGTGCGGTTATATTCACTGCCATTGCAGATCCATCCATTGCACGCATTGTCGCATTACTCCTCGTCGAAATCATTCGCGAAAAATTTATGGGACAAGGTTGGTCATTACCTGACGCTCGGCTGGCCCCAGGATACAACCGGACTCGAAGATGGTTGTATCAGTGATGAGCAATTCCTCAATCTATGTGATACGATCTTCAGCCGTCGTAAACAAATATTTTTCTATTTACTTGATAATTTCAAAGAAGGTGTGCTTGGCAGTATTTTTGACGATCTTGATCGCGTTCAGCACATGTTCTATCATGATCGTCTCGATGTCGCACAGGCCTGGTATAAGAAACTGGACGCTTTTGTGGGCGAAGTTGGTCAGCGTGTGAACGGTTGGAGCGGCAAATACAACTATCTCATCATGTCCGATCATGGGTTTACTACGTATCAATATAAGATCCAGTTGAATCGCTGGCTGGCTGAAAATGGTTATCTTGCTTTAAATGACGGCATCACTAGCGGCGATCTGTCGAATATTGACTGGCGTCAGACCAGGGCTTATGCTGTTGGCTTGAACGGTCTTTATCTAAACATCGCTGGCCGTGAAGGTCAGGGTGTGGTTGGCGCAGAAGAAATCGAATTGCTATTGGCAGAGATCCAGGGGAAGCTAATGAAATGGAAGGGGCCGGATGGAAAATCTGTGATCTGGCGCGGACGACTCAAGCACGAGATCTATAACGGGGCATATACCCGTCTCGGCCCGGACCTGGTGGTTGGTTACGCATCTGGATATCGCGCCTCATCTGAGACTGGTCTCGGCAAAATTCCTCAAGCTCTGATCGAGACTAATAACAACCACTGGGGCGCAGACCATTGCGTGGACAAAGACATTGTCCCCGGCGTGATCTTCGCCAACCGTGATTTGCAAAACTTTGGCGGCATCTCCTTCCGCGATATTCCCTTCCTTGCCATTGGAAAACATCTTGATCAATCGCATATTAAGCCACCTTCACAAATCAGCGGGCATGGACAAAAGGATTTGGAAGAAAGGTTAAAAGGCCTTGGGTATCTTTAAACGACAACCTGTTTCATGTTATGCCGGGGAGCGAGATCAATGTCTTTCCTGAACAAATTCATATCCAGGGGGCAAAAGGAAAATAAACAGCCCATTTATATCGTCTCTGGCCTGCCGCGTTCCGGCACGTCCATGATGATGAAAATGCTTTCCAGCGGCGGCCTGCCGGTGGTCATGGATTCGATCCGCCAGGCGGACGAGGACAACCCGAACGGATATTTTGAAATCGAGCTTTCCAAAAAACTAAAGGACGGCGAAGTGAAGTGGGTGTACGAGGCCTCCGGCAAGGCCGTGAAAGTGATCTCGTATCTGTTGGAATACCTGCCAAAGGACATGAACTATTACGTTGTCTTTATGGAGCGCGAAATCAAGGAAATCCTTGCGTCACAGCATAAAATGCTGGAACGCAGGAATGAAAAAAGCCTGATTTCAGATGAAGAAATGACCGCGCAATATAACGATCATCTTCGTTCTGTAAAATACTGGTTGCCACGCCAGCCCAATATTCGTGTGCTATATGTCAGCTATAATTCGATGATGAACCAGCCTGAAGAATTATGCGTTTCGATTGTGAATTTCCTTGAGCTTCCGCTTGATGTGAAGGCCATGCGCGAAGTTCCGAATCCATCTTTGTATCGAAATCGTTCATAGGAGTAGAGTATGTATAAACTTGTTCTAGTCCGTCACGGACAAAGCACGTGGAATCTTGAAAATCGCTTTACCGGCTGGACCGATGTCGGCCTGACCGATCTGGGCCGCTCCGAGGCGCTCGCGGCGGGACAGTTCCTGAAAGAGGGCGGCTATACATTTGACATTGCTTATACTTCCGTGTTGAAGCGCGCCATTGAAACGCTGTGGAGTATTCTGCAGGTAATGGATCTCGAATGGATTCCTGTTACCAACGCCTGGCAGTTAAATGAGAGACACTACGGCGCGCTGCAGGGATTGAATAAATCCGAGATGGCAGAGAAGTTTGGCGAGGCGCAGGTGAAGATCTGGCGGCGCAGTTACGATGTCCCGCCGCCCGTGCTGGAGCTAACTGATGAACGCCATCCAAAATTTGACCCGCGCTACGCCAGTCTCACGCCCGAACAACTGCCGGCCACCGAGTCGCTTAAGATCACACTGGAGCGTGTACTGCCTTACTGGCATTCCACATTGGCACCAACCATTCAATCCGGCAAGCGCGTGATCATTGTAGCGCACGGCAACAGCATCCGCGCTATGGTGAAGTATCTGGATAACATTTCAGAGGATTCCATCACTGAGTTGAATATCCCAACCGGCATTCCACTGGTGTATGAATTGGACAAAGACTTGAAGCCAATCAAGCATTACTATCTGGGTGACCCGGATGAAGTCGCGAAGAAAGCCGCGGCGGTGGCGAACCAGGGCAAAGCGAAGTAATTCAAACCTCCGGGTTCTCTAAGAACTCGGAGGTTTCGCATTAGAATCACCCCATGTCCCTTCACCCTGATTTCGTCAATGAACTGGCTAAACATTTTACGGGCGAGATTCGTCTTGACCTTGCATCGCGCATCCTGTACAGCACCGACGCTTCGATGTATCAGATCGAGCCCTTGGGCGTTGCCATTCCCAAAACGCAGGATGATTTGATTGCCGCGGTGGAACTTGCCGCGAAATACAAGATACCCATTTTGCCGCGCGGATCAGGTTCCTCGCTCGGCGGGCAGGCAATTGGTGAAGCGCTTATTTTGGATTGCTCGCGCTGGCTGGATTCCATTATCGCGATCGATCCAGAATCCCACACTGCCACCGTTGAACCGGGCGTCGTTCTTTCCACCCTGAATCGGGCTTCCGCTCAATATGGCTTGATGTTCGGCCCCGACCCTGCCTCCGCGGAACGCGCCACGATGGGCGGCGTGATCGGCAACAATGCCACCGGCGCGCATTCGATATTATATGGCATGAGCGCGGATCATTTGCTGGAAGCAGATGTGATTCTGAGCGATGGAAGTTTGGCGAAGTTCGATGATTCAATATTCGATGCCCGAACAATGAATCCCGATTCTCGAATATCGAATATCGTTTCTGCCGCCTTTGAAATTCGAGAAAAATATGCTGAAGCGATCAAACAAAGTTTTCCCAAATCCTGGCGCAACTCGGCGGGATACAGGCTGAATTATCTACTGCCTTTTTCTTCAACCAAACCTCCTCGTTGGGATGGAGAATATCCCTTCAACTTTCAATCTTCAACTTTCAACCTTGTGCCTTTGCTCGCAGGCTCCGAAGGCACTCTTGCTGTAATTCGTCAAATGAAAGTAAATCTTGTTTCCAAGCCAAAGCATACCATTCTCGGCGTGCTTGCATATAAAAGCATCGTGGAAGCCTGTGATGATGTACCGCGTTTACTGGAGTTCAAACCAAGCGCCATCGAGTTGATTCCACGGATGATCATCCAGCTGGCGCGCGGTGTCCCGGCGTATGCCAGCCAGATGGGATGGATGACCGGCGACCCGGCCGCGGTGTTGGTCGTTGAATTTAATGGAGACAGGCCCGAGGTCCTGAACGAAGCGGTTCATCATCTCAGTGATGTTGTGACAATTGCAGAATCGGCTGAAGACCAGGCGCACATTTGGAATGTCCGCAAGGTAGGTTTGGGCATTTTGGATTCGCGTCCGCAATCGGCGCGGCCTGCCACGTTCATTGAAGATTGCGCCGTGCCTGTGGAGCGCCTGGGTGAATTTGTGCGTGAGATCGAAAGGATCTTGGCTGAGCATAACACCGTAGGCGGGATTTATGCGCATGCTTCTGGAGGCTGTTTGCACATTCGTCCGATCCTGGATTTACAGCGCGGCGAAGGCGTGCGTGCCTTGCGAAGTATCGGGGAGCAGACTTTGGCCGTCGCTTTGCGGTTAGGCGGCTCGATGAGCAGTGAGCATGGCGATGGGATCGTGGCGGGTGAGTGGATCGAGAAAACGTATGGCGCACAAGTGACCGAAGCCATGCGTATGTTGAAGCGCGCGGCGGATCCAGATAATATTTTGAACCCCGGAAAGATGTTTGACGCGCCGCCAATGGATTCGCATTTGCGCTATGGCGAAAACTACCGCGCCCAGGCATGGACTCCCTCCTTGCATTTCACACATGAACGCGGCCTGGCCGGTGCAATTGAGCAATGCAATGGGCAGGGTGTGTGTAGGAAAGATATGGGCGTGATGTGTCCATCGTTTCAGGCGACGCGGGAGGAAAGTAATTCGACGAGGGGGCGAGCGAATCTTTTGCGTGCGCTGATCACTTCACCGGTCCCAATCGGAAATCGGAAATCGGAAATCGTAAATTCCGTCCATTCAGCTCTCGATCTCTGCCTCGCCTGCAAGGGTTGCACATCTGAATGTCCCAGCGGCGTGGATATGCCGAAGTTGAAATATGAATTTATGCACGAGTATTACAAAACCCATCGCAGGCCGCTGCGCGATTATTTGTTTGGATATTTTCATGTTGTATCAAAATGGCTGTCGCCGGTCGCGCCGTTGGCGAATTTATTTATGAAGATGACCTGGTCGCGGAAGTCCATCGCCCGCGTGGCGGGAATCACAGAGAACAGGCCGTTCCCGGTGTACGCGCGTAGGTCGGATTGGCAATCCGACTTACTTTGCGCGATCGGTGAAAGAAAAGGAACGGTCATTTTTTTATCAGATGTATTCTCGCGCTATTTGGAGCCACAGGTGGAGCAATCCGCATTTGATATCTTGCGCGCGGCGGGCTATGATGTGAAGGTACTGCCGGGTGTTGGGGCGGGGGCGTCGCTTTACTCGAAGGGATTCATCGAGGCCGCGCGCAGGCACGCCGACAAAGTTCTCAGCGCCATCAAAGCCATTGATGCGGGAGCAGGGCTGAGCGTAGTCGGATGCGAGCCTCCCGAGGTGTATTGTCTCAAACATGATTACGTCACGTTATTACCGGAGCGTCGCGCGGAAATTGAATCCATCACGAAGCGCGTCTGGTTGGTGGATGAATTTCTTTTGCGTGTAGCCACTTTAGAGAGTACAGATATAAAAGATTTGATTGGTGGCCGAGTAGTTCCGAGCGATAGCGATAAACGTATCTCGACCATAGGAGGTGATGGTCTCGATACGGCGGAAAAACGCTGCCTACTCGACCATCGGATCACTTTCCAGCCTCACTGTCACCAGCGCGCGGAAGGACTGGCCGAGGATGGCTTGCCCATAGGTACAGCCGCGACGGTGGCAATGCTGCGCGCCTTCGGCTTTGAGGTGGAGGTGCTCGACGCCGGTTGTTGCGGCATGGCGGGAACATTTGGTTATGATGCCGAGCATTATGAACTTTCGATGCAAGTGGGTGAGTTGGGAGTGCTGCCAAAGATACGCCAATCGATAGTCGAAAATCGTAAACACTTGCACCGCACGCAAGTGCAGGTGTCGTCAATCGTCTCGACTGGATCGGCGTGCAGGTTGCAGATCAAACAGGGCGCGGGCGTGGAGGCGCAGCATCCGCTGGTGTTGATCGCAAAGCTCATAAACTCCGGGGAATAATGATAGAATCAGATTCATAAAATCAAAGAGGAGAATTCCCATGCTCTCAGTTGAAATCAAGGAAAATGAAACGGTGGTTGGAACTCTCACCGCCGCTGAAAAACTCTTCAAGACCGGTTCGAGAGGATTCTTCGGAATGGGCAAGATCCAAATTGGCGAGAAGCGTTATCAGGTGCAGGTGCAATTGGTGGAGATCGGTTCGAAGCCGAAACCCGAGGAAAAAGCGTTAAACCCGTAAATGGGAAATGACAAGCAAACAGGTTAATATTTGGAGGAAAGCCGATGAAGAAATCAGAGATCGTATCATTGGTTGAAAGTGTAGTGCGGGGGGGGTGGGAATTGGGCTGGAGGAAGCTGGCACGCGCATATGCGGACCGACGGCGTGGAAATTTGTGAAGGCCATGGCAACGCCCGTCTTTGACGAATTACAGCACAGATATCCAAAACTCTTCCTTGTACCAAAGGAGGCAGAGAAAGCCGCTAAAGCATTGTCCACCGATAAAGCGCTGGTGAAAATGCTCAATAAGGGCTTCGCGAATTTGGAATCCGGACAGGATGAGATCCTTGCGCTGCTTGCAAAACAAAACCTTACGTTGGAAGCCATCGGTACTAGCGTTGATGATGGCTTTACTAAGAGCGGCCGTCAGCTTGACACAGCTTTTGAAAAACTTGCCACCAGGCTTGATAAACTGGAACTGATGCTGAAGACCTCCAGCGCGCCTGCTAAAACCACACATGTGATTTCGCCTCGGGCGGCGAGACTCTCTACCCAGCAGGTTGTCAACCAGGTGTTCGCGTACCAGACAGATGCGATGCGATGGATTTTTGCAGGCGACGCAAGCGCCGCATCCCAGCGCCTTGCCGATGGGCGGACACTGGTCGAAGCCGCCTTAAAGCAGTATCCAGAAAACGCCCAGCTCCTGGTTTCACTGGGATATATAGAAAAGACTCAAGCCCAGGAGGCTCAAATTCGAGGTGATCATGAAAACTATGTCGCGGCACTCGAGAAGGCAGCCACGTGCTTTGCCAACGTGCTTAGGCGGGATCCAATGGATGCCGGAGCCTTGAATGGCATGGCCAATGTTTACCTTTTTTACCGCGATTACGACCGGGCCATCAAGTTGGGCATGCTGGCGGCCCAAAGCGCCCCGAGTTATGGGCAGGCGTTCTGGGATTTGGCTATTTCTCTTGAAGGGAAACTTAAAGAGGCCGGCCCGAAAAAGTCACTTATCGCCCAGCTCAAGAAGACCTACCAACAGCTCGAACTTTTGATGCCCCAACAACCAGAGGCATTTACCGCAAGTGACTTTGCGCATGTTCAAAAGCGGTTACGAGCCCTGCAGGTGCTATAGGGTGAGTGGCTGAACAGACCTTACCTCAGTCAAAATAACATGTTCTCTCGCTTTTCCACTTTTTTCCACCGCCTCTCCAGCGGACCTGTGACTCTCGCGGTGCTGGTCATCTTTTCCCTCTTTGTCGGTTTGATCCTGCCGGATCAATCCGCGCAGATGGAAACAATCACGCACGGTGCAGGTTCGCCCGATACGTCTTTCTTCTACTAGACCTCTTGCAAAAGTCTTTTTTGCCACAAATATCACAGAGAAAAAAAGAGTTAAGAGCCTTTTCTCGAAGGTCTCTGTGCGCTCTGTGGCTTAATTGTTTTTACTTATGCAAGAGGTCAACTCAAAAGATGATCTTTACCGAATGGCGGATGCGTACGGCGAGATGGGACGCGCCGCTTACGTGCGCGTCCGCTTCACCTTCGACCTGGTCTGGCCCCTCGTCTATTTATTCTTCCTCGGGACGTCCCTCAGTTGGTCGCTTGCTCGTGCCTTGCCTGAAGGGAATCGCTGGCGCATGTCCAATCTTTTCGCTGTGTTTGGCTGGCTGTTCGACATGCTTGAGAATATCGCCGCGTCCATTGTGATGCTCAATTACCCAAACCATACCCCTGTCCTGGATGCGCTTTCTCCTGTTTTTACATTCTTGAAATGGGTCTTTATTGGCGGGAGCTTTGTGATTCTTGTGCCTGTTTTTCTTGTCGCGGCTTGGAAAATGATTCGATCCCACAAATAGTTTTTCCACATTGCGCGATATGGGATTTGGTTGTATCCTTTGTGTGCTTGAGATGGAACAATGAAAACCACTCAATATTTTCAATATACTCACCAACGCCCCGACCGCGCGCTGATTTTGGACGAATGGATCGAGCGCGTGATCCAAGCCCCATTGCGGGAAGAAATCCAATCTGATGGGCGTATTCGCCGCTGGGCGCGAATTGTGGAGATGGGAAACCGCGTTTTGCGAGTCCTTCTGCTTGAAGATGGCGAGACTGTCCATAATGCCTTTTTTGATCGGAATTAAGGAGTAAGACATGCGCATTAAATACTTTGAGGATACCGATACCACTTTGGTTGAATTTTCAAGTAATACACCGGTTGAAACCCAGGAACTGAACGAGAATATTTATATTGATCTGGATGACAAAGGCCGCGTGGTCAGTATGACCATTGAACATGCAAGCCAGTCTGGGGATATGAGAGAGTTTCTTTACCAGAGAATCCCTGCAAGCATATCTGCAGCATAAAAAGATATCTGAGGTGTACCCAAAGGGGACATATGCCCCGCAAAATATCTGAAGAACGCATGTGCGGCGAACACGCACACAAGGAAATGATCGACCCTTCGATTGCGAAGCACTCAGGGCGGCGCCCGCAGTTGGAACAGGCGGGTTGGTGTTTGCGCGACCTCGCCGAAGAGCAGACTAAGGTGTCCGACTATGCCAAATAATCTTTCCGAACCTGACTGGAAGATTCTCTCACGCTTGAAGCCGCTGGCACTCGACCGTCTGTGTCAGCGCATTTTGCAGGAATCTGGCGGCATCATCACCCGCGCCCAGCAAGGCAGACATCATGACTCTTATCTTGATCTGTATCGTCGTATCCACGAGAGCGACGAGACGATGAGCAGGTGCTTCGATGACTTCAAACGTTCGCAAGCCATTGTCATTCTGACAAACTGGAGGCTGGAGAAACTAATCACGGAGGAAGAATTCGCCGCCTTTAGTCCTGACACGCGTGCATTGGTGGATATGTTGCTAAAACAACGCTAACGCCGCAGAAGATAGAACTTGGATAAATATCGCTAAACACCATGCCCCGACAAATCAACGAGGAACGCACCCGCAAGGAAATGATTGACCCGCAGTTGGAACAGGCGGGTTGGTATTTGCGTGACCATTCGAAAGTAAAGATCGAGATTCCCGTGGACGGGTATGATGCCGAGCCGTGGAATGGGGTTAGTGATTACACGTTGTACCGCGAAAACGGGGAAGTGTTGGCGGTGGTGGAGGCCAAGAAAACTTCTGTAGATGTTCGACTTGCAGAGGCACAACTTACCCATTACGTCACTGAAATTGAGAAGCATCAAAGTTTTAGACCGTTTGGTTTCTTAGCAAACGGTCTTGAAATCCATTTCGTGGATGTGGGAATCGCGCACAAGCGCGAGGTGTTTGGCTTCTTCACGCGTGAAGACTTGGAAAACCTGCTCTACATCCGTCAGAATGCGAAGCCGCTTAGTTCAATTGAAATCAACAACGTGATCGTTGACCGTTCCTATCAGCACGAAGCCATCCGCCGTGTGGGAGAGGCTTTTGCCAATGGCAAGCGCAAAGCCTTGATCGTCATGGCAACCGGGACAGGGAAGACGCGCGCCGCGATGGGACTGATTGACGTGTTCATGCGTTCCAATCAGGCGCGGCGGATTTTATTTGTGGCTGACCGCGACCCCTTGGTTAATCAAGCCAGAGAAGATGGATTTGAAAAATACCTGCCAGGCGAACCTTGCACCCGCATTCATAGTTGGGACGATCCAAATACGCGTACGCAACGTTTATTCGCAGTGACGCTCCAAACCCTGAGCAATATCTTCGAGCAATTCTCTCCCGCCTTTTTCGACTTGATTATTTTCGATGAAGTCCATCGCTCCATCTTCAATCGTTATAGCGAAGTCTTGAAATACTTTGACGGATATATGATCGGGTTGACTGCCACGCCCGCCACTTATATTGACCGTGATACATTTGAGGCGTTTGGCTGTCACGATGACAAGCCGACTTATCTTTACACGTATGAGCAAGCCGTCAAAGACGGTTATCTTGTGGATTACACCTTATACGCCGCGCGGACCCGCTTCCAGCAAGAGGGAATCAAAGCCGCGAACCTGACTGAAGAAGAACGAAACCTTCTTATCCAGCATGGACTCGACCCCGATGAAATCAATTATGAAGGGACAGAGCTTGAAGAGAGGGTTACTGTCAAGGATATGCTCCGCCGTCAGTGGCAGGAAATCATGGACGTGTGCCACAAAGACCCGTCGGGGATGCCGTGCAAGACCATCGTCTTTGCGATGACTAAAAAACATGCCTTGCGCTTGGAAAGCGCTTTTTATGAGGTGTTTCCGCAATATGTTGATATGGCAAAAGTGGTAATCAGTGAAGGGGATTATCGCAGTAAAAATCTGAAAGCCTTCAAGAGAGAAAATCTACCGCGCATTGCCATCTCGGTGGACATGCTCGATACAGGCATTGATGTACCCGAAGTAATGAATTTGGTTTTCATGAAGCCAGTTCAATCACCCATCAAGCTACAACAAATGATCGGACGTGGAACGCGGGTTCAAGCGGCGTGCAATTTCCTTGAACGCCTGCCTGAACAGGGAAAGAAAGAATTTCTCCTCATTGATTTTTGGGATAACAATTTCAGCAAAGATGCCAAAGAGGCTGTTGACAATTCCCTGCCTGTGCTGGTGCGGATTTTCCACACGCGCGTGAATTTGCTGGAAACATATCTTGATGACCCGAAGTCCGACGAGTGCCAGCAAATTATCGCGGATCTGCGCGCCATGATTCAACGTATTCCAAAAGATTCGCTTCTGGTGCGCCATGACTTGCCGAAGATCGAAGATGTTTGGGAGGATGGTTTTTGGAATTATCTGCTTCCATCCAGTATTGAGAAATTGCGGAAGTTTGTCGCACAACATTTACGTTACGCCGCCGATGTGGATGTTTCTGCTGAAACCTTCATTAGCAAAATCGAGCGAATGAAACTTGCGCGCCGCAAGGGATTGAATATTTCTGAACTTGCCCTGTCCATTGCCGAAGATGTCAATAAGCTGCCTGAAAATATCCTGACTAAAAAGCAGGTGGAATTACGTAAACAATGCACCGTGCCTGAATTGGAAAATGCCAGTTTTGAGAGATTGAATGAATTCCGTGACGCGCTGGCGGAAGAGATGAAAAAGAAAGCCAAGCGCGATGATCTACTTGAATTGGATTACTTGCACGACTTTATCGCCGTGCGCGGATACATCCTATTGACAAAAAGCGGCGAGCAGATGTACGTGGCGGAATATCGCCGCTTGGTGGAACAGCGCATTTTGGAACTGGTCGCAAATCACCCGACAATAAAGGCAATTCAAAACGGTGAAAAGATTGACGACTGGCAACTGCTCGAACTGGAACGCACGCTGACCAAAGAACTCGGCGAAGGCGATCTGGAAGTGACACCCGAAAACTTGAAGAAGGTCTTTGCCCACACCGCCGATAGTTTTCTCGGACTAGTGCGCCAAGTGCTGGATATGCAATACCTGCCCGATTACAAGGATTTGGTGGCGCGGCAGTTTGAAACCTATGTAATTCAGCACAACTACAACGCCGACCAGATTCGTTTTTTGCGCGCGGTGCAAAGTGTGTTCTTGCAGAAACGACATCTTGAAACGGCTGATTTATACGATGCACCTGCTTTAGTTGGATTCGGTCAGGATGCGGTGGAGCGGTGGTTTACGGAAAAGGAAGTGGAAGAAGTGGTTGAGTTTGCGAACCAACTAGCAATATAAACATTCGGAGAAACTATGAAAAATTTTTATGCCGTTATTTTAGGCTTTAATAAATATGCCGATCATAATCTGCCTTCTCTCAAGTTTGCCGAGAAGGATGCAGAGGATCTATATAACTCATTGATTGATCCAGGGGTTGGAAATATTCCCAAGGAAAACATACGATTGATTACTGGAAATGTCTCAAGTTACAAAATACGGGATGAGCTGTTTACAAACTTAGTCCAGGAACGCAAGTCTAAGGACACGGTGTTGTTCTATTATTCAGGACATGGCATTACTATTGACGATGTCACTACGGCTTATCTGGCTACACCCGATGCTTCTCTAACAGAAACACCAAGAAGTCCAAATGGCGGATTGCAAATGGATTTCCTACTAAATAATATTTTTCGAGCAACCCGAGCAAAAAAGGTAGTTTTCTTAGCTGACTGTTCCCATATTGGCTTATTCTCTCAGAAACGACTAAGTGGCTACAAGATTGGTCAAGGAAGATTGGTGGAACCTTCAGATTTTGACAGAGAAGGTTTAGTTGCTTTTGTTTCGAGCCCGACTGGTGTTTCTTTGAAAGAAAATGACACATTAAACAATGGAATATTCACCTATTTTCTTATGGAAGGTTTGCGTGGAAAAGCTATTGAAAACTACCCAGACACATCGGATAGACGTCGAAAAGAAATAACAATGAGCAGTTTGGTTTCTTATGTCCAAGCTGTACTCCCGAAAGAACAACCACCGATCTCTTACGGGAACAGTTCTCGTATCGTTCTTGCACAACCAAAAGCTGTGCCTATTTCTCAGCAAGAATTTGTTGTGGAATCGGCAAACCCTTCAGTTTTACGCTTGGAGTTTCCAGCAATATCATCTCTAACTTTGAAAAAGTACTCCGACTTTCTTGATGCAATACATTCTTTAGAAATAATATATTCAGTCTATTACTTGCTACAACAGGGCAACAGGAATAATATCAAAGACTTTATTTCAACCTTAGACACAAATGGGCGAAACGAAAACGATCTTGTAAATTTGTTGTTCCGTAAATATAAAGTAAAGACTTTCAAAATAATTTCAATGAAATATGGATCGCCAGTATCCTTTGATCTATTAGGCATTGCTAGAGTTGTAGAACTTTTGCGTGATAGTATAAAAGACTTGGTTTGGCGAGGAAAACATGAAAGATTCTTGGCAGATAATGAAAAAGAGCAGAAAAAGCTGGAAACAGAAAGCAAGAAAATAGAAATTGAAAATCAAAAACAATTGTTGATGAAGACGGGATTAGAAAATGAAAAGTTGGTGGTTGAAGTGGCAATTCAAAAGATCGAGCTTATAACGAAGGCTCGCGATCTAAATCTTTCAGATTCAGAAGAGAATGCGTTGATTGGATTGTTAAGTCCACATATGGAAGTAGTAGCTCAAAAGATAAATGCAACATCAAATAGATCTTCTCGAAAGCGGATATCACAAAGCGACATCAAGTTGCTCACTGATTCGCACAATGATATTAAGAAAATCAAAAAAGGTGTTCGAAAGCAAGACCTAGCTAGGGATGCGGCAGAACAAATTACTTTTGACAGACTGATGAATTTGCCAAAGGATGATTATGACGTTTCCGAAGCTTACAATTTACTATTCTTGTTTGAAAATGAACTTCGGCGATTAATTGCCCATCAATTTGATATACACGCAGATTGGTGGAGGAAAGGGATACCAAAGGATATTTATGTCCGTGCTTCTAGGAAAGGTAGTGAGCATATAATAAAAGGAGTTGAGCTTCTTAAGCGTCTTACCTTAAGTGACCTATTCAAGATTACTAAGTATAAAGAGAATTGGGAGCAGGTTTTCGAGCCAATATTCCTGACTCTTAGTTACATAGAATCGCGAGAAGCGATTATTTTGCCTTTTAGAAATAAGGTTGCCCATACTAACTACAATATATCTCAACTCGAAATTGATGAGTTCTTTGCAGTAACAAAAAATATGATAGTGCGTATGCACCCCTATCTACATCAATAACCCATGCTCACCGACCCTAAACTCCGCGCACAAGTAGATGCCCTCTGGGATAAGTTCTGGACGGGGGGTCTCTCAAACCCGCTCGATGCTATCGAGCAGTTTTCGTATTTGTTGTTCTTGAAGCGGCTGGATGACCGCGAGAATGCGGCTGAGAGGCAGGCAAAACGCAAGGGGACGACGTATCAGCCGTCGGTTAAGAAGGAGATGCGTTGGGGGTATTGGACGCAGATGAAGGCGGAGGAGGCGTTGAGTCATCTGAAGAATGTCGTCTTCCCAGGGTTGGTCGAATTGGCTGATGTGAAGTCGTCGTTTGGGGAGTATATGAAGGGGGCGCAGTGTAAGATCAATAAAGCGGGGTTGTTGATCGAGGCGTGTAATTTGATCGATCAGATGAAGATTGCGGAGCAGAATCAGGATGTGCAGGGCGATCTGTATGAGTATATGCTGGGTCACATGCAGTTTGCGGGGCGCGGTGGACAGTTCCGCACGCCGCGGCATATTATCCGCATGATGGTGCAGATGGTGGATCCGAAGCCGCGCGAGCGCATTGGCGATCTGGCGGGCGGGACGGGCGGATTTCTCGTCAACGCGCACCAGTATATTTTGGAGAAGCATACGTCGGCGGGGATTTTGGAGTATGACGCCGAGGGGCAGGCACATCATCTGATCGGCGACCAGTTGTCGGCGGCGGAAAGAGCGTTCATGTCGTCGAAGAAATATTTGCGGGGCTTCGATAATGATTCGGGGATGACCATCCTGCGGATCGGGTCGATGAATCTGATGCTGCACGGGATCGAGTCGCCGCAGTTCTATTACATGGATTCGCTGTCGAAGTCGTTCGATGATGAACGCGAGTATGACGTGATCCTGATGAACCCGCCGTTCAAGGGCGCGGTGGATAAGGGCGGCGTTCATCCCACGCTGCCTTCGGATACGACGAAGAGCGAATTGCTTTTTCTGCATTTGATCTTGCGCGCGCTGGATATGGGCGGACGGGCGGCAGTGATCGTGCCCGATGGAGTGCTGTTCGGGTCGAGCCGCGCGCATGTGGAGGTGCGTCGCAGGATCATCGAGGAGAATCGGCTGGACGGGGTGGTGTCGATGCCTTCGGGTGTGTTCAAGCCGTACGCGGGGGTGAGCACGGCGGTGCTGTTCTTCACGCGCGGCGCGCAGACTCGGAATATATGGTTCTATGATATGGCGCACGATGGTTTTTCGCTGGACGATAAGCGGGTGGCAATTGATGAGAATGATATTCCCGATGTGGTGAATTGTTGGGAGAAGCGGGCGGATAAGAAGTTCTTAGAGAGTAGAGAAAAGAGAATAGTGGAGTTGCAGAAGGAATTGACTCCGTTGAAGGAAAAGCGTTTGAAGTTGCTGGCGGATATAAATCGCCTCTCTTTCGAACTGGCAATTGATTCTGTTTCTGACGGTAAAGCCGCCGCTGAATTATCTTCGGCGCAAGAACTACTCTCTAGTATCCAATCTCTAATCTCTGCCCCCCAATCTGAATTGGATCGTCTGACCCGCCAGTTCTGGGTCGCTAAAGCGCAGGTTATCGCCAACAAATACGATCTCTCTGCCAGCCGCTACCGTCAAGTGGATGCGGACGCCGTCTATCACGAGAAACCGTCTGTGACGCTGGAACGGTTGGCGCGGTTGGAAAACGTGATGTTGGATGAAATTGGGGAAATAAAGAAAATGATGAAGGATGAATGATGAAGGATGAATTGAAAATCATCCCGCTTGGTGATGCAGTTGCCAAAATAAAAACAGGTTCAACGCCACCAACTTCTCACGCAGGTTATTTCGGCGGTGATATTCCTTGGTTTACACCAGGAGATATTGGTTCAACAAAGAATTTAATTGAATCAACAAGAACATTAACTCAAGAAGCAATTTCCGAAGGTGAAGCCAAACTGTTTGAAAAAGGTATGTTGCTTGTCACTTGCATTGGAGATATAGGACGAGTAGGTATTCTTCAACAACCATCTTATAGCAACCAACAAATTACTGCACTGAAATTCAAAGATGATATTGATTCAGATTTCGCTTATTACTGGTTTGTTTCAAACAAGCAAAAGTTGGTCAATTTAGCAAATCAAGCAATTGTGCCGATTCTAAATAATGAAAGATTATCCGAAGTTGAATTTGCTTATCCCCCGTTGACCGAGCAAAAGCGGATTGCGTCCCTGCTGGCACGCGCCGACCGCCTGCGTCAACTACGACGGACTGCGCACGATCTCGGCGATGCCCTGCTCCAGTCCGTGTTTTTGGAGATGTTTGGGGATATTGCTGTCAATCCAAAGGGATGGGATATTGCCACCCTTGAAGATTTAGAAACTGATTTTATTTACGGCACTTCGCAAAAGTGTTTTTCTGAGCCAAAAGGTCTTCCAGTTTTGAGAATTCCAAATATTTTACATGGTAGTATTGATTTGGAAGATTTGAAATATGCCGAAGTACCCGAGAAAGAAGCCAAGAATATTCTTCTCAAACATGGCGATATTATTTTTGTGCGAACAAATGGAAACCCTGATTATGTTGGACGTTGTGCAGTTTTCAATCTTGATAAAGACTTGTTGTTTGCTTCTTACTTGATTCGAGCCAGAGTAGATTTATCGAAAATCAATCCCGTCTTTTTATTGAATTTTCTTCAAACAGCAAAAGGACGAGAAGCAATGGCTCCCTACATTCGTACAACTGCTGGTCAATCAAATATTGGCATTGAAGGTTTAGGGCAAATTCCAGTGCCTGTCCCTCCGCTGAGCCTGCAAGAAGAGTTTGCGGGCGTGGTGGCGCGGGTCGAGTCGCTGCGTGGGCGGATGGGCGAGTCCACGCGGGGGGTGGAGGGGCTGTTTGAGAGTCTGCTGGCGGAGAGTTTTGGAGGATAGTTATGGAACGTATCGTACGTTGTCAGACCGTCGTATTTCAAAACGATCAGATTCTCTTGCTTCGTCATGCAAATTATCAAAGAGGAACTACCTATTGGTGGCTGCCTGGGGGCGGGCTGGAAGAAGGCGAGACATTCGAGCAAGCTGCAATTCGGGAAACCCACGAAGAAACGGGGCTTGTCGTGCATGTGAAGCGGTTGCTGTTTGAGATGGAAGATATTGAACGAAAATATCATTATAAAAAATATCTGACATTTCTTGCTATGCCAATTGGGGGAGAGCTGGCGGTTGGTTTTGAAGGCGAAGAAGGAGGGATGAATCGGATGAAAGAAGCACGTTGGTTTCCGCTTTGGAACGAGAGCAAATGGGAGAGCGGCTTATATGAACCCCACATTCATCCATTGTTGGTCAGGGCTCAACAGGAACTTGCCAATGAGAAAGCCAAAATATAAAGCAATCTTTGCGGGCGTAGTAGCGCGGACCTGCCCTGAGCTTGGTCGAAGGGTTGAGGGTCTGCGGGGGCGGATGGGCGAGTCCACGCGGCAGGTGGAGGGGCTGTTTGAGAGTCTGCTGGCGCAATCCTTTGACGGTGGACGGTAGACAATGGACGATGGAAAAGCCACGGTCTATGGTCTATCGTCCACGGTCTGCTTTGCGGGCGTGGTGGCGCGGGTCGAGGGTCTGCGCGGGAGGATGTCCGAGGCGGGGAGGCAGGTCGAGGGGTTGTTTGAGAGTCTGTTGAGTCAGAGTTTTGGAGGATGAACGATGAATATTCGATTGAGTATATACGATATTTTTTCCCGCATTGTTCCAGGCGGCTTTTACCTATTCACTTTTGTCGAGTTCGCGAGGATCGTGAATTTGATAAATTTTGACTGGGCAACGCTAAAAGACCTGGGAATTATTCCATCGCTGGCCTTGACGCTGGTTGCTTACGTCATAGGGTCAGCAATGGACCGAGTCGGCTCTGCCTGGTACCACCTTTTTGTAAAGAGTAATCAAGTGTTGGATGAATTCAAAAACGAACACAAAGAACAATGGGAACTTGATTTTGAAGAAAAAGACTGGGCTATCCTGCGTGCATATATATATACAAAAAATCTAAATATCGCAGATGAAATTGACAGGCATAACGCCTTAAGTATAATGATGAGAAATATAGGTCTTGGGTTGGTATTGTTGGCTGTTTGCGAGACGATTCAACTCATAAAAACGAACATTTGGGCGCTTGGTATTTTAGTGGCTGCACTGATATTTTTCTCGTATCAGATAACCATTCTTGCGAAAGCCTTGAGCAATTGGTTTTATAGAAGTATTTTCGAGACCATAATTGCTTACAGATTGAATTTGGAAGATATGGTCAAACCTGTCAAATCATCCACAACTAGAAAAAGACAAGTTAAGAGATAAATCAGAGATTGTTTCAGATAACTTGACTGTAAAGTAAAAGCTCATGAATAGTCTGAATCTGCAAGAACAATCTGCCCTCTTTCGGGGTGCTTCGCGATCGATGGGCGTGGTGGCGCGGGCTTGTCCTGAGCGAAGCCGAAGCATCAACGGGTTGTTTGAGAGTCTGCTGGCGGAGGCGTTTGATGGCTAACCGCCCCAAAGGTTTCCTTAGGCGACAAAATTCTGTAAAATAAAGGAGAAATAATATGAAGATATCTCTTATTTTTGTGCGTAATATTTTTCTCGCCGTTTTTATTCTTGCTACATTGGCTGCATTCGCGATTTCATATCGCGAGTCATCCTTTGCTACGGGTCTTGTGGCGCAATCTGGGCATCTCAATGGTCCTCCTGATGAACCACATGTTTTTCTTCGAGTGGAGCTTGATAAATTAACTCCTATTATTGCATCTGTCATTACATCCCTAACAACCTTGGTGGGTTTTGTTTTGACAACTATGCTAAACATCCGCAAAGAAAAGCGGGGTGCGCGCGAATCTGCGTTGTCGTTGAAACAAAAAGAACTTGATCTCCAGCGTACTCTACTTGAACTGGATGAATTGAAAAAGAAAATTGCTAAATGAGATGTTTGACACCTGCAATGGTAGTCGTACGCTTGCGGGCGTGGTGGCGCGGGTCGAGGGTCTGCGGGGGCGGATGGGGGAATCCACGCGGCAGGTCAATGGGTTGTTTGAGAGTCTGTTGAGTCAGAGTTTTGGAGGAGGGAAGTAAAAAATGCCACCTGAACGTGAATTTCTTGAACGCCGCCTCACAATCGTTGAGGAGCGTATAAAACATGTTAGCAACTTTGAAGTTGACAAGAACGGAAAGTTCCATTTGCAATATCAACCTTCTCCATTTGTTGAATATGCTTTAATCCGTGAGGCACGCTTAATTGAAAAGATGCTGGCACAAGTAGGAGAGGGAAAAATATCCAAAGCACTTGCCTCTTGGCGAAAGATGCTAGGCGAAAAATTGCTGAAGCACCGTGTATATTATCGACCAATGCAAGAGGTATATGATCACTGGCTTAGCCTACCCTTCCCAACTCGAATAGAAATTCCCGAACCTCCACCGCCGCCAGAGTTGAACATAGTTGATTCGCAAGAACATGAATGGATAGTGGATGAGCAGTTACTAAAGGTTATAGATGACGTTAATGAGAGATTGAAAAAGTGGATTGAAAGCGATGAAGATGACAGATGAAAATCAACATCTATCAATTCTTGAATATCTAATCTCTGGCTTTGCGGGCGTGGTGGCGCGGGTCGAGTCGCTGCGGGGGCGGATGGGCGAGTCCACGCGGCAGGTGGAGGGGCTGTTTGAGTCCATGTTGAGTGAGGCATTTGCAAGTTAAGCGCGAAAGGAATCCACATGTCAGCACTTGAAGAATTAGAAGAAAAATTCCCCGAAATTGTTGGTTTGATGCCCGATGAATTTGACTCGCATGAATTCATACTAAAGATTGCCCAAGCATACCAACAGCTTTATGTTCAGGCACTCAATGAGTATGCCACGAATGACCAGCCATTCCAATCCGTTCACAGCGAAATTGCCAAAAGATTGAAAAAACGCGACGATTTGGTAAATCATATTGGCGATAGACCTAGCAAGAATATTTTTGGGCTTGTAAATGACGCAGCAGTTTGGCAAAAAGACAAGCGGCAATTACCATTATTCCCCAATGAATGATACGAATCCACAAGAAGAGTTTGCGGGCGTGATGGCTCGGGTCGAGTCGCTGTGGGGGCGGATGTCCGAGGCGGGGAGGCAGGTCAACGGGTTGTTTGAGAGTTTACTGCAAGATGCGTTTCACGGCTAAACCGTCCACACTAACCAATCAATGCTTCAATCTCTTTCAATACAGACTGCAAATCGGGGGCGTCTGCCGCGATAACATCGGTTTCCCCAATGTGTTTGTGATGCGGCGCGGACGGTAACTCGAGAAAATGGTCGGCATCATCGTAGCGAAAAATCATCGTCTCATCGGCGCGCATGTAATGATAAGTGTAGCTGACCAATTGAATGCTCGGATCGGTGGAAACCAATTCCCTGAAATGCAGTCGGGAGCCATCTTTGAAAATCACATCCCCGCGCAGAAAACCTTCCGTGGGCGTGCGCTTCTCGGTATGAACATCCTGTGATTTGACAATTCGGGAAAGCGCGAGGATGCCGCTGACATAACGGAAATAGCCGGCAATCCCGCCCCGCACTTTCATTTGACCTGCGCTTCCTTATAAGCGGCTTTTTTCTCTTCGAGCAACGCCAGCATTTTGGTCTCGCCCTGCCAATCAATAAAGTCGAGCGTTTCTTCCAAGTCGCCGGGCTTGAAACGGCGCAGGAATTCGGCGGTGCTCATGTTATATTGTTTCTCGAAGGTTTCCAAACGCTCATAGGTCAACTTGATGCCATGCTCAACATCATCCAATTGACTCTGGATGGCGCTTTTAATGAGTGGTCTAAGCCGCTTGGCATTGCTGGTTTGAATCGTAATTTGTTGTAACATTTCGTTCTCCTTGCCAGCTAAAGGCGCTGACTGATGGTATTATACTGCCTTATAATACAACATAGTGTACGTAGCAAATAAAATATGGAAATAATCAAACACTTGATTTTGCCTGTTCCACCGCTTCCCCTGCAAGAAGAGTTTGCGAGCATCGTCGGGGCGGAGCGCCGCTGCGGGGGCAGATCTCGGCGTTTGAGCCTCGGTCCACGCGGTAGGTGGATGGGCTGTTTGAGAGTCTGCTGGCGCAATCCTTTGACGGTCCCCAAAGGGGATGCTATGGACGGTAGTCAATGGACAATGGGATAACCACGGTCTACGGTCTGTCATCCACGGTCTGCTTTGCGGGCGTGGTGGCGCGGGTCGAGTCGCTGCGGGGGAGGATGGGGGAGTCCACGCGGCAGGTGGAGGGGTTGTTTGAAAGTCTGCTGGCGGAGAGCTTTGGAGGCTGAAGGATGCCAAAGAAATTTGAACCGCCTATTTTGAAAGCATTGGATGACCTTTACGAGAAAACCCGTAAGAAAGTTGTGCCACTGTACCCTGTCAACAAAAAGACAGGCAAGATCGAATTGCCCGAAGATGTCATTGCGGATTTAAAATTCTTTCTATTGGTTGGAAACAATCCCGCCGCCATCAAACGCGTCTGTGAACTAACAGGGGTAGGCTTGCGAATGTCGAAAGAGTTTGTGGATGGCCTGCAGTGACAAACGAATTGTTCCCGTGCTACAATAATCCAATTATATAAGGAGAACAAAAATGTTTCGCAAACTATTGATTGGAATAACATTGTTGACGCTTCTGCTTTCAGCCTGCGGAACCGGGCCTGCGCCAACAGCCTCGCCAGCCGAAATTCCACCAACGGCGGTTCCACCATCGGAAGAACCAGCCACATTCACACCCACACCCGTTCCGCCCACCGAGACCATCGTCCCAACCGCCACACCGGAAAACCAGATCTTCCGTGATGATTTCACAGGGACATTGCAACCAGGCTGGAGATGGGAGAATGAAAAGCCGGATCGCTGGAAGGTCACAAGTGATGGCTGGCTGCAAATCATCGGAGAGGACCCGTCGCTATTGGGCGGTGAGGCTCAATCCAACTTGTTGTGGAGGGATCTGCCAGAGGGAGACTTTATGATCACGATCCATCTGAAGACCGTGCCGGATTCGAACTTCCAGCAGGCCACGATTTACATCTACCAGGATTTAAAGAATTATATTGCCATCAACCGCGGGTATTGTGGTCCCTGCTCGACTGGAGGGAACGGCATTTACATGGAATACGCCATCAACGGCCAGGGCAATGCTTACATGACGCCCTTCACGGCAACGGACCTGTATCTCAGGCTGGAATCGAAGGAGAAAACCATCAGTGGGTATTACGCCACCTCGCCGGACCAGTGGCAGAGGCTGGGCAGGTTTGGAAACTACTTTGTGTTTAAAAATGTCGGATTAGGCGTCACCAACGCTGACAGGCAGGGAGCCAGCAACTCTGACCTGGTTGGGTTATTCGATTACTTCGAAATCGCAAGCCCCTAAGGTAATAGCCCCTTTCCCATCCGTGCGAAGCCCCCACGGAGCACAGCGCAGTGGGTTCCCCCAAATACAAAGTGCGGATTTGTCCCCTATGCTCCGCTCACCTGCACTGCGCCACACCCGCGAGCGTTTGGAGAAAGTTGATGTTATCTAAAAAGATAAAGGCCATCATCCAGGTCTTCCGCAGGGGGAGCGAAGTCGAAGGATTGAGTCGCTGCCCCCTTCGCTCCGCTTCGGGGATCTTCGACGGGGGCGGATACTCGGCGTTTGAGCCTCGGAGTCCACGCGGCAGGTGGAGGGGCTGTTTGAGAGTCTGCTGGCGCAAGCCTTTGACGGTGGACGGTAGACGATGGAAAAGCCACGGTCTACGGTCTGTTGTCCATCGTCTGCTTTGCGGGCGTGGTAGCGCGGTAAACGCCCAAGGACTTGAATAAAAATGTGGGAGTGCTATAATGGTATTGGAGGACGCCATGAATACAACCCTCAAGAAAACTCTGTTCTGGACGCCCCGCATTGCGGGCATCCTGTTTGTGCTGTTCATCAGTCTGTTCGCGTTCGATGTGTTTGAGGAAGGACTCAGCTTTTGGGGGACGCTCCTTGCCCTGTTCATGCACCTGCTTCCTTCCATTTTGCTGGCTATTGCCATTTACGTTGCCTGGAAACGGGAGTGGGTCGGCGCTGTCCTGTTCATCGGCTGGGCGATCTGGTATGTGGTCTTTTTCCGTGATCGCGATTTTCCCTGGATTACTTATGCGATCATCGCGGGAATACCCACTGTGATCGGCTTGCTCTTCCTGGCAGATTGGATCTGGCGAAAGCAGATTCGTACAGGCTGATCCACCTTTGAATATCTCTTCTCTATCGCTTAGACAGGCGGCGCAGACGATGCGCTGAGCCTATCGAAGTATCGAGTCGCTGCGGGGGCGGATGTCCGAGGCGGGGAGGCAGGCCTGCACTGAGCGAAGCCGAAGTGTCGAGGAGTTGTTTGAAAGCCTGCTATCGCAGAGCTTTGACGGTGGACGGTAGACGACACCTGCACTTGCGCCAGGTGCAAGTGTGGACGGAACTACGGTCTGTGGTCTACGGTCAACGGTCTTGCCGTGGGGTGAAACAGGTACAGATTCCCAACTGTGAGGCCAAATTAAAAGTTGATTCTTTGGGAAATATGCCTATAATTTAATTATCCTGCTGGTTTTCCCTTTTGATGATACCTGTTCTTGGTGGAGGAGAACGTCATGCATAATAGGTTACGATTCGTCCTGGCTCTCCTGTTTGTTTTTTGCCTATTGGGTTTTGTTGCTTGTAGAGTAGAAAACACACCTGCGCCTCCGCCTCCGACGGTTCCTGTGGATACGCCGACTGTCGATCCCAGGCTTGGGCCTCATACGACGGATGTAATCGTGGATACGCCAACTGTCGATCCTAAGCTTGGGCCTCATACGACGGATGCGGTCGGGGAGAAAAAATATGTTGTGATCCTGGCAGACTTCCCGGATGTGGAGCGGCAGTATTCGGAAGATGCAATCGCCGAGCGGTCCTTGGGATTCGTAAGTAAATATTTTAATGAAGCTTCCTATTACAATCTAAGACTGGCAGGAACCATTACAAAGCGGTATATGCTTCCCAATCCTGTCGGGTATTACAAAATCAAGCCAGCCAATCTGGAAGTTGACCCCGAGAAAGTGCTATCGCTGGTAAATGATGTCATCAATGCCGCGGATGCCGACGTGCAGTTTTCTGAAGACTTATATGTCGTCATTGCGCTGGGAGCGACCCATACGGAATACGGAATGATCGGTTACAGTGCTGTCCCCGGCATGCTCGGTTTTGAGACCGATACTCCTATTATTACAAAAAGTGGGGAGACGGTCAGCAACGCTGTTGTGTTCTGTGAAAATGCCCATCTGGGAACGTATGTTCACGATATCCTGCATATGCTCGGGGGTGTGGTGGATGGCAGGCGCATGGCGCCTTGTTTATATGACCATGACTTGCAAGCTAAAAATTTCAGTAGCGACGATTGGAAGAATGTGCTGATCAATATGGGTTATTGGGATCCGTTGTCCTCCCACTTTCCGTACGATAGAAAATTACCCCCGGCAGGACTTTCCTCCTGGACAAAATTGCGTCTGGGGTGGATCGATCCTGCAAAGATCGCCCTCGTTCATCCCGGGGAGATGACCACCATTAAACTCGACCCTCTGGTCAATGATGACGCAGCTACACTGGTGATAAAAATCCCCATAAGCGATCATACTTATTATCTGATTGAAAACCGTCAGCCAATTGGGTCGGATGCCAACCTGCCTTCCTCCGGAATTCTTATTCTCTATGCCGACGACTCAATCCCTGAATGCAGACATGGAAATGCCCCCGTAAAGATCATGGATGCCAATCCGAGTGTTCCGTATCTAAATGATGCTGCCTTTGATATTGGCGGGAAGGATACTTACATTGATACCAAGAACAATCTGGCTATTGTCCTGTTACAGAAGGATGGGTCGTCCTACATTATTCAGATCACGACCCCAGATCAGGTCAACTTAAAGTGAGAACTGGCAGATGGAGGGGCTGTTTGTCTGGTCTTGTGGGCGTGGTGGCGCGGGCGCTGTGTCGACCGAAGGTGTCGAGACATCGAGTCCCTGCGGGGCGGATGGGGGAGTCCACGCGGCAGGTTGGATTGTTGCATATTCGCCAATGAAGATGTAAACTGTAGTTAGAAGAACATACATGCTATTTGGGAACATTTCTTTATGATAGAAAAAAAACATGTTGATTTGATCCGAGCTGCAGGCGGATTGGTCTGGCGGGCAAACAAAAAGCACCGCGAAATTCTGGTTATCCATCGTACCCGATATGATGATTGGATACTTCCAAAAGGCAAGTTAAGGGATGACGAACGGTGGGAAGAAGCAGCCATGCGGGAGGTTACAGAAGAAACCGGGTATAGTGTGGAAATTGTGTCTTTTGCCAATAATCTTTTCTATTATGTTTCAAAAAGACCAAAGATGATTCTTTTTTGGAACATGAAAATTAAAGGAAAAATTTCCAAATTCAAACGTTTAACCGACAGCCCAGATGAAGGAGATCAGGTTAAGTGGTTAACTTTGGAAAAAGCTTTGGAAAGAATAACTTATGAAGATGAAAAACAGTTGCTTATCAATGAATACAAGCGACAGCCATTTTTATCAACACGCAAGTGAGCGGGTCGTTTTACTGCTGAAGACTTTCACCACTGCTGATTTATGAAAGGAGACAAAGATTATGACAAAAGATCAGGCATCCTTCCATTCACACTTTGAAATGGAAACTCTGATAAAAAAAATAGGGTGGGCGAAACGGTTTAAACTGGGCGATTCAGCTGAAAGACTGGGTGTTTCACTGGAAGTTTATTACAAGGAATTGAAACAACTTGAATTCAAAGTCTTCAATTTTCGAGGAAATATTCCAGATGAAACCTATGAAGGCATCGCAAATCAATTTGAGGGGATGGCTAAACTGCTTGAGAAATCCGCAGAAAGCCTAAACAATGGAAATCTGGAATTGGGTTGGGAGGCATTTAATGCGGCTCAGCGCCTGGAAACCCAGACATATTACGAACTCCAGCAAATTAAAGGATCCTTTCAGGGTTTTTGGAGAGGCAGGTTTGGAGGTCGGGCGCTTGGCATATTCACGGAGGGCAATGAAAAGTTGAAAGGATGGCGAAAAACGATGATCTATAACCTATTGGGAGAGGAGAGCCAGGGTAAGCTACAGCCAAAGAAGAGACCTGGTTTAAGTGATGTCCTTCAAGCCCAACAGGTGCTGTCAGAACATCATTCCAATGTGTATCGCCGTCTCACCATCCTCAATTCACAAGTTGGTTTTCTGGAAATTATAGGAGTAATGGCGATAGTGGCATGGGTCTTGATCCTGATATTCGAACCGCATCTTGACAAGCACAGTGGCAGTGTGTTCTCGCCATACCTGACATTCTCATCCCTGATCTTTGGCATACTGGGCGCATGTATAAGCGGTATTTTGCGGTTGGAAAAAAGATCAACGCAACAAAGAATCCCTGATCAATTGGCAGGCTTTGTTTATACAGTTGCACGTCCCCTCGTTGGCGCGGTATCTGCTCTGGGAGTTGTGGTATTTGTTCTGGCAGGAATTCTCGATATCGGATCCCAAACACCCGGTTTATATTTGGCAGTTGCTTTTGCGGCTGGCTTTTCGGAGCGTTTACTCGAATTTGGCATTGGAAAGATCGAACAACCCAACAAAGAAAATCAATAACAATGGTCTATGGTCATGGGGCTTGGGCTTGCAGGTGTGGTGAGGCGGGTCGAGGGTCTGCAGGGGAGGATGTCTGAGGTGGGGAGGCAGGCCTGCCCTGAGCGAAGCCGAAGTGTCGAGGGGTTGTTTGAAAGCCTGCTATCGCAGAGCTTTGACGGTGGACGATAGACAATGGACGATAATACGGTCTGTAGTCTATGGTCAATGGTCTGCTCTTGCGGGTGTGGTGGCGCGGGTCAATTCATTTATCGGAGGTTCCTATGAAAAATACGAATCTGGTAATTTTTTCTGCAGTCCTGCTTACAGTCATTGTCTCCATTTCCTGTTATGGAACGTCCCGCACAGTCAGCGCGCTCCAATTCGAACCCGATATCCTGCATGCTTCGCAGGTGGGCGCGCCATACGAAGCTGAAATTCGTATCACACAAAACAACACACCGGTCGGGGAATTTTCGATCTCAAAAGGGGCTTTGCCTGCCGGATTGGAACTTGTCGAAATTGAAGGGGATGCCGCTAAAATTAGCGGCATCCCAGAAGAAGTCGGGACCTTTACCTTTACAGTCAGCGTGTGGTGTTATGGAACGAGCGTCAATGGGCAGATAGGTGAGAAGGAATATAGTATTATTGTGGAAAAATAATATGAGCCTGCTGCCGCGAACGATTCTAAAAGTGGATAGCCCCAGAAGGGGCTGATATGAGATTTGACCTCTTGCATAAGTGAGTTTAATACAGCCACAGAGCGCACAGAGACCTTTGAGATAAGGCTCTTAAACTCATTTTCTCTGCGCTCTCTGTGGCAAAAAAGACTTTCGCAAGAGGTCTATTA
>Ga0315273_10000700_pt1 | contig 36173 bp, 49 predicted proteins | sample YL17G02_0_MG_FD_205753 | JGI IMG/M metagenome (GOLD analysis project Ga0315273, IMG submission 205753) | Sediment microbial communities from Yellowstone Lake, YNP, Wyoming, USA - YL17G02_0 | ecosystem: Environmental > Aquatic > Freshwater > Lake > Sediment | place: USA: Wyoming | collected...
TTGGTGTATAAAGGCGTAAATAAGGCTCACCTTGTATTACAGGGAAGCATTGACCCACACTTTTCAGAGAACAAAGAAAAGTATTCGCCAATAGCCCGTTTCGTGCCAACTTTGGAAGGCTGGCAATTAGCATTAGAATTAGTAAAATCGTTGTATAAAAGGAAACATGACAAAACTAGCAACCATCGAAAAAATTCACAGTATTCAAAAACATCCAAATGAGGATGTTGAGAAACTTGAAGTAGGAAAAATTAAGGAATGGCCTGTTGTTGTCCCTAAAGGGCAATTTAAGGATGGCGACCTTGTTGTTTTCATTCAGATTGACTCCATCGTGCCAAAGGAAAATCCTTACTTTGCTTTCATGGAGAGACAGAAGTATCGTGTGTGGAGTGCTAAATTCAAGGGCGCACCCTCACAAGGTCTTGTGTGTCCATTCTCCATTGCTCAACAAATTGAATATAGAGCGAAAGGATTTGAACACGTTGATGTTATCAATGTTGAAGGGGTTGATGTTACCGACGTTCTTGGTATTATCAAATATGAGAAACCTTTGGACGCCACAATTTGTGGTGACGCCAAAGGTGGATTTCCTTCACATTTGATTTCCATTACCGACGAAGACAATCTTCTAAACAATCCGGAAGTTCTAAACGAACTACGTGGTGAGAGAGCCTATATCACATTAAAGGCCGATGGTTCATCTATGACCGTCTATCACAACGAAGGCCAAGTAGGCGTTTGTAGTCGTAGATGGGAACAGAAAGAAGGAACTGGATTGTGGAAGATTGCCGAATTCTATGACCTGTCTAACAAACTAAAAGCCCTCAGTAAATCCATTGCACTTCAAGGTGAAGCTTGTGGTGGTAAAATTCAAGGCAATCCACTTGGGTTGAACACTCCCAGTATGTTTGTATTCAACGTCAAAGACATTTCTACAGGAAAATGGTATGGGTGGGAAGAAATCAAAGAAGTATGTAAAATACTTGGTCTTACGCCCGTTCGTGTCATTTGTGATGATTTTGTCTTTGATGAAACGTGGACAATTCCACACCTTCAAGCTATTGCTAATGGTGCGACTTACCTAACAGACAAGGGTGAAATCAGAAAGGGTGAAGGTATCGTTCTACGACCAATGAAGCCTAAATTTTCACCGACTCTTGGCAAGTCTTTATCGGTAAAAATTCTTAATCAAGAATACAAATAATAACCATATTTATTCCCATGAATATAAGAAATCTTCACAGTAAAATTGGATGTAACTACGCTTGGGAACTTAACACATTCTATAAATTGAGAGACTTCAAAGATGGCATTACATTCTTTGAATTAATTCTTGAGTGGAATAAATTCATGGGCGACCACAACCCACAATTTACATTCTATTTCATGTTGTTAAATTTTAGAATTTGGGAATTTACTATCTATAACGTTTGGCATATTGATAATGTAAATTCACCTTACTATCAACAATATCTTAAAGAGGAAGAAGAAGAATGCCTATTAGAAAAGTTATCAGAACGTGATGGACCAAACTATGAAGCTGATAATTATGAGGGTATAACACCTATGCCTACATCGAATGTTATTAAAGTAATTTGCCGTTCACGAAGAAATTTTTATGAGGGCCGACCCATTTATTGGTATGAGTTTGTAGCACCGAAAGAAGTAGATTTCACAGAGTTTATCCCAAAGAAATTTCTCAATGTTCCTTCTACTGTGTTCTATGAATATGGTGGAAGCCATCAAGAAGCCATTGCCGACTTGACAAAATCAGGATTTACCGATATAGTCGAGGGTAATGAGTTATAACCTATTTCTGGATGATGAACGCCAACCCAACGCGTTTCTTAATGACGTAAGAGCTTGGGTGATTGTGCGTAGTTACAATCAGTTCGTGGAGACGATTAGAAAGCAAGGATTGCCTAATTTTATATCGTTTGACCACGACTTAGCGGATGAACATTATGTTCAACACACCGACTATCAAAAATTTAAGGAAAAAACAGGATATGAGTGTGCTAAGTGGTTAATTGAACATTGCATGACAACTAATCAACCTTTGCCGGAATGGCAGGTTCATTCAATGAATCCAGTGGGTAGAATAAACATTAACATGATTTTGACTGCCCATAAAAATAGAGAAACGGAAGAATTAAATGAATAAACTCGAAACAGGCGAAAAGAAAAAAGCATTGATTATCTTGGTTGGACCGCCAGCAAGCGGTAAGTCAACTTGGGGTAAGAAATTTGCTGACGACAATGATGTTGTCTATGTCTCTACCGATGCCATCAGAAAAGAAATAGGCTCGGGAGAAGCTGACCAGTCGGTATCAGCCGCAGCCTTTGGTGTTGCTCGACAAAGAGTATCCCAAGCATTGGGTGCAGGTAAGAGTGCCATGATTGATGCCACCAGTGTCAATCGTAAAGCTCGTAGAGATTGGATTCAGTTGGGTAGAGGCCACGGTGCATACATTGTTGCTGTCGCTTTTGAGGTATCAAGAGACGAACTTTTGAGAAGAGACGCACAACGTGAACGTCATGTTGGTGAGGAAGTCATTGACCGATTTATCGGTAAGTATGCTCGACCAACTGCCGACGAAGTTGATAAGGTCGTTCTAAAATAATAAGCAGTAATCTAAATTCAACACCAGAAAAATAGTTACACAAAAATTATGAAAACAGTTATGAATGAAGCGGATGCTCCGTTGACCGCCACCGAAATAACGGAATGGAAAGTCGCCAAGAAAACCAAACCACTAAGAGCAAAGCCTGTAGTGAATCTATTGGTTGATAGAAGTGTACTCAACAAGTTTCTTGTTGATACGTTGGAAGCCAAAGAACCTATTCACGAAGGTAACGTAATTTGTATTGGTGAAACCAATGATGCTTGGCAACAAGAACCTAAGAAACTCTTGAAGAAATACCAAGTGACTGCCATTGACAAAGACGGATGGATGGTTTGTGAACCTTATCCCGACAATTCGGTGGATTGTTTCCAAGTTGATTTCCTTATCAACACTCATAGCGGAGAACACTATCTCAAAGCTCTGTGGGGTGAAACTTTTGGAAGTCACAGTTCATGTCAACGATTTGCCGAAGGAGATTGGATTCTCCGAAATCGTGAAGACCACAACGACGTATGGGTTGTTAGGAAAAAACTATTCGCCAATAGTTATACAATCATCGGATAATGGCGAAAAGTTTCGCAAAACGTTTGAGAATTCCTTTGGATGGAAGGGATAAGCTGGCCTTATTTTCAAAATCAGGAACCCCTCTATCCAAAGGATATACCCGTGTGGTTATCGGCGGGCGAGGTCCGTATGTCGAATTTAACGACTCTCAAATTTTAATCTCAGCCTTTGAAATTCCAGAGGAAGAGAAATACCGTTTAACCAACGGCGTATCGTTTTACGTGGAATATAGGTCAAAAGACAATGACTATGTAAAACTTTATTTTCAGAAAAGAAAAGTGGCTTATGCCGATTACAGAATAGGGTTGTATTACATTTCACCGTTTGATTTGTATATGCAATACAGTATGCCTGTAATAGTTTAACAAAAGAAAGACAAATCATGACAGACCAAATAATTGACATTGAAGCCACGGTAATACCTGTGGATGCTGCTGACCAAATCCTTAAAGAACTTGAGGAATTGAATTCCAAAGTTACCGACGCCGACGGTGGTAATTGGGTTCATATTCCTAGCCACGGCATTTGTTGGCAGCCTAGTGGGGATAGAATGGGCAAGCCGCTGGCAGTACCCTCCCCCTCAACCCCCCCTCCAGCCATAGAGAGCCTTGTTCAATGGGGAAATCACGTTGACTTTGAATCCGTTCCAGAAAACGCCGTGGTAATGATTAAACTCAACGTTCAAGACCCAATGCGTGTACAGATAATGCAACGGGCAATTGCCAAACAGGTTCTTGAACCACGCATTGAAACCTTGAAACAAAAGAGAGTCTGTATTCTCTTTATGCAGGCAGGCGATGACATTTCAGTGATGACCGAAGAAGAAATGAACAAAGCTGGTTGGGAGAAGAAAGATAAGAGTCGTATCATTACACTATAAGGCTTGACTTTCTATAAAGACCTGATAGAGTATTAAGATGAAATTCCTTATACTTCCAGATGTCCATAATCGTTGGGAGAAAGCAGAGAAAATCATCAAGTCGGTAAAGCCTGACAAGACGATTTTTCTCGGTGACTACTTTGACGATTTTGGTGACGACCCCGGCATCATTGCTGATGTGGCTGATTGGTTTCGCCATTCGGTGAACCAGAAAGACCGTATCCACCTTGTCGGCAACCACGATACCCACTATTGGTTCGCTGGTAACAGAGCACTTCGTTGTTCTGGCTATGAACAATTCAAGGCTGTAGCAATCAATGACTTCGTTAAGAAGGAAGATTGGGAAAAGCTTGAGTGGTTCTATGTTCTTGACAACAGGTGGCTTCTGAGTCATGCAGGCGTTCATCCAAGTTGGTTGGACCCTCAGAAGTTCAAAGCTAATATCATCAGTGAGTATTCACTTGATACGGTTGTCAAGAAACTCAAGGGTGATGTGGCAGATGCTGAGCGAGCGTTCTATGCAGACAAGATGCACTGGTTTGCTATGCCCGGCTTCTCACGTTCACGTAACTCCCCGTATTACGGTGGTTTAACGTGGTGTGATTGGACTCAAGAGTTCCATCCAATCCGTGGCGTTCATCAGTTGGTAGGCCATACTCCAAGTTACAATGTGACGTGGAATGTGGTAGAACGTGGGGCTGCCCACCGACAAATCCTCTCCCTAGAGGAAGTGGAGAGTCCAATGCTAACTGACGATAGTTCATACAATCTGTGTCTGGATTCCCAGCCGGGTTCAAAATACTACGCCATTTATGACAATCAACAGTTGACGGTACATAATGCCGACAATCTGAAATAGTTCAGAAATAAAACTTGTATAGAATACTCGTAGTGAACAACTTTCACTACGGGTTTTCTATTTATTGAGTATGACTAAGAGAAATTGGAAATTTCGCAGTAATGAAGACGACCAATCCGATGACGACGCAACACAACGATTTGTCATTGAACGATCTCCGAATGAAATAGTGCCACAAGGCAATAAAATCTATTTCTATTCAGATGTTAACAGAGAATCCGTTTTAGGTCTTAACCGACAAATTGATGAATTAACTAAACAAATGAAAATTGTTCAGTTAACATACAACCTTCCAAATCCACCAAGACTTGAAATTCACATTTGTAGTGATGGTGGTGATATATTCGCTGGTATGGCGGCAGTTGATAAAATAATCAATAATTCAATACCAGTTGATACGTATTGTGAAGGGATAGTCGCATCTGCGGCCACGTTTATATCAGCCGTGGGTCATAAGAGATACATTAACAAAAGCTCGTGTATGTTAATTCATCAAGTCAGTTCTGGCTTATGGGGAAACTACATGCAGTTCAAAGATGAAATTAAAAACCTTGAGTTGCTTATGGTCTTAATCAAAGACGTGTATTTGAAAAAGACTAAATTCAGTGACAAGGAATTGGAAGAATTGCTTAGTCATGATTTATGCTTGAACGCAAGCAAATGTCTGGACTACGGATTGGTTGATAAAATTCTTTAGTATTTCATCTTCAAATCGGTTTTTATATTAGCGCTTGACATTTCCAACGGAAATGTTATACTCCCTTCGTCAGTAAAAACATAAACAGACATAAACCTATGAGATAGAACAAAAACGCAAATAACAATATGAGCATCATCAACAAGACAATCGTGTTAAAGTTAAACAGAAATTGGCAGGCTGTCGGCCAATCCACTGTAGCAAAGGCTATTGTGGATTTAGCGGCTGGAAAGTCTGCTTCTGCTCTTGACTTTGAATACGAAAGGGATGAATTAGGTAATTACATCCTCGACGAATATGGTTCGCCTGTAAGCGACCCGGTTGGAGCAACGCCCACCGACTGGGAAACGTGGATTACGTTGCCCGTTCGCCCTTGGGAAATGGACGATGCTATTCATTACGGTAGTCAGGGTCAAAAGCTAATGAGAGCACCTACGGTATTGATTGCAAAGAATTTTGCTAAGATGCCCAAGAAGTCTTTCAGAGGTAAGCCTTCCAAGGATGCCATTTACATTCGTGACGGTGGTATTGACCAATACACCGGTTTGAAGTTGCACAGAAATGATGCAACGATTGACCACATTATGCCTAAGTCAAAGGGTGGTCAGGACGTTTGGGAGAACCTTGCTCTAACCAGTAAGGACATTAACTCCCGTAAGGGTAACAAGCTTAACCACGAAGCAGGTCTAACGTTGATTCGTAAGCCGGAAGCACCGAAGCCGATTCCGCTTTCTCAACTCATTCGTGAAATCAAGCACTGGGAATGGAAAAAGTTCCTTCCGCATCTAGTCGGTAGCTCCGAAAATTAGGAGAATTACTTCTTCGGTAATTAAAAACAACAACCCCCGTGAAAACGGGGGTTTATTTTTTCCATATACTAATTATTGTTTAATTATGACAACTTCAAAAAAGAGAGTAATAAATGTAAGGGAAGATGAAGTGACCGTAATTCAAATTGAAGTAGATAAACCACTGATTGATTTTTACAAAAAAGAGACAGGCCGTTCCCATGTTACAGAGAAGGGCCTGTCTAATTTTGTTAATCATCTTGTTGATTCTCACCGAATGATGGATTAAGGAGTTTTTGACTTCTTTGGTGAAGCAGGATTTACCTGCGTGACTGTTATATCCACTGGTTGTGGTGTAAATGAGAACTTCACTCCACGAGCAGAAGAACGATACATTTGTGCGCTGCTGCCCAATGAAGCAAATGCTACAGCAGTACCTTTCGGACTCGCATCATAATCAAGAGTAGTTCCCTTGGAGTACCCCATCGAAGCCCCTACAGCCCAAGAGTCCTGATTAGCACCAATATAGGCGAAATCCCACTTGTATTGTTCGGTCTGTTGTTTTACCAACTCAGCGACTGTCGTTGAGTTGTAACGGATGGTGCCTTCGTTGGTCAGATGTTCATTATCCTCACCGTCAGTGATGGTAATAACCAATACCTTCTCAGGTCGTTGGTCTTCTGACAATGCTGCCAGACGGGCACCAATGTCAACGATGGTCTTTCCAAGAGAGTCGTAAAGAGCTGTGCCGCCTCTTGGGTCATAAGACTTGTTATCCAACAGAGGAACGGCGTTCAAGTCCAAGTCCTCAAACATGGGTTCGTATTTGGTGTCGAATTTATATGCGAAGACACGGCAATCGCCGAGCTTTGCATCCTGTTGTGACTTGATGAAGGAATTGAATCCACCAATCATGTCCGCACGAATTGATTGCATTGAGCCTGAACGGTCAATGACGAATATAAGATATGTTAGTCCACTTTTCATAGTGCCGAATTATATCACCTTACTGTTGGAAGTCAAGTCTGATTTCACCATTTTCTCAACAAGTTGTTTGAAGTCGGTCTTCGGTTTCCATCCCAATTCATTCTTAATTCTACTTGGGTCTGCCAATAAGATTTCGACTTCAGCAGGTCGATAGAACTTTGGGTTGATTGTAACTAATTTACATTCATCAGAAGCTAATGGTTTTGGACCTGAACTATACCAGAAGTATTCATCCACGCCCTTCTCACACCACTCTCCACGTATTCCTACCAACCCAAAAGCTTCATCAATGAATTCACGAATGGTGTGTTTCTCACCACTACCAACAACGTAATCTTGAAGATTTTTTGTATCGGTTTGATGTAACATCTTCCACACTGCATCCATCATATCTTCAGCATCGGACCAGTCACGTTGTGCATCAATGTTACCCAGTTCGATTGAAACAATTGGTTTGTCATTTACGATTGCGTCGTAAATTCTTGTAACACCCTTGGTAATCTTTCTTGTAACAAATTCCTCACCACGTCTTGGCCCCTCATGATTGAACAACCAACCTTGAACAGCATAAAGACCATACGACTCTCTATAAACTTTGATTAATTGACGAGCCGCCGACTTAGACGCGCCGTAAGGGCTACGTGGTCTTGCTGGGTGTTTCTCATCTTGTGGTTGATAGGCGACGTTTCCGAATTCCTCAGAAGATCCCGCGTTGTAAAATCGGCAGCTAGGTTGTAGTCTCTTGATAGCCTCCAAACAATCCAAGATGGCGGTAGAATTACATTCCCAAGTCTGACGAGCAAAATCCCAAGAAGAAGCTACAAAACTCTGAGCAGCGAAATTGATGAAGTAATCAGGCTTCGCATACTCAATAATTTTGTATATTGAGTGGGAGTCTGTCAAATCGAAGTTTACAAGTTGAAAACGTGGTTCGTTTTCAAGATGATTGATATTAACGTGGTTGTCGGAACTTAACCTTCTGGCACCACCTATAACAGATGCGTTTGTATTGGATAGAAGATAGTCAACCATGTGACTGCCATCTTGTCCTGATACGCCTGTGACGAAAACTACAGTCCCTTCGGGACGCTTGATATCTTGGATGTTATTAACCTTCATATTCAATACGTATTCACATACGCAAGAAAACAAAAATTATAATGATTCCAACCAAACTTTTGTTGCACGCTTATTATACTTCAAGATATTTTCTTTATTCACTTTCTGAATATCATGGTCTTTGCCCTTGTAAGCAAATCGAAGTTTGTCAGCCATATCTTCTACTGAATTTGGGTCAGCTTTGTATTTTCTGTCCAACCAATCTATTTCATCAGAACCTATGACCGCGATGTTATTCCACGCCAAGTCGGCGGCAACGATGTTGAAGGTTTCGCTTAGACTCACTTGCATACCAACATCAGTGTTCATTACCACACGAATAAATTCACGGTGGTCCATCCACGGATGAAGAATAAGTTTATGTGGAGTATCTTTAAAAGCATAGATTAGGTTTCTCAACACCGCATCGCCTTTTAGTTCACATCTATCACTATTGATATGGAAGTGAATCTTTTTATTTAACTTATTACCGAAAGTTATGGCAGCTAGAGCTTGATTAAGATGATTCTTCATCGGTCTAATAGCTCCAAAACAACCAACATTTATATGGTGTCTATCTCCATCACATCCAACATTTACCAAATCATCATAATCAGGCGGATAGTATATGTTTGGATAGTATGCTACTTTTATATTATAGGCAGACTTAAATGCTTCAATTATTTCTAAATTATTCGCCGCGATTGAAAGTTGTGGATAAATCTTTGATAGTTCATCATATTCACGTAACCATTCCATTGCCATTCCTTCGTTAGCAAGAAATGGAATCTTACTGTGAATTCTAACAAACCACTTAATTTTTGGATGAAGTGGAATTAGTTCTTCAAATTTTGATGGAACAACCCACAATGCTTCAATGAAAACGTGGGTTGGTTTGAACTTATGAATTTCTCTGTCAATATCATTATTGTCAACTACAGATACAACTTTGGCATCAATACCATTCTGTTCCAAAGCGTTCTCAATAAATCGGCATGAGTTTATCAAACCAAATGAGGGGCCATAGAAATTACTCCTTATTTTACAAATGAATAATACCCTAGGCGTCACCGAAGCTGGTGGGTGGTGCTTCTTCGATGCGTCTGAGTTGTTTCGTTTTTCTGTCATAATGTTTTAATGTATTTATATGTATTATCAAAATTATCATAACACCAATAACCGTCAGGTTTCGTTCTTTCTCCCCGGTCTTCGTGTGCTAGACGTTCCCACTCTTTATACCATTCAGAATCAATCCAATCATTCTGATTCGGTATCTTCTCCGTCAGTTCCTTCTTTAAATTTAGAAAACTTCCTGTGGAATTCATCAAAATCATCCTCTGTTAATGTCAACATATTTACTATTGCATTGATAATATAACAAGAATGATATTTTCCTACTTTCTTTTCTGATAACTTCTTAGCTATCACCGACGCAAAATAGGTCAATTCCATTATACGCTTCTTCTCTTCACTTTCTTCCAGCCCCTCAATTATCAAGCCGGGAATCTTTTGGCTTTCTATCGCTTTTTGAGTGTCCTTAAGTACCGTAGTCCTTAACAACTCTTGTAATTTGTCAGCATCCAACTTGGAACTCTTTAACTTATCACGAAGTTTTTTAACATCCACTGCGGTTACTTTCTTCGCTATAGAGAACGTCGTTAGAATACCTTCCTTTGCCAATATGTGATTCGCTGTTTGCATATTCTATCTAATAAATATAACAGGTAATTAGAATCTAGCTTCTATCTTTCTCGAAGACCCCTGAATTCGGTCAGGGTCTAAAAAGTTAAATTCTACTTTGCCTCTTCTTATGTATCCTCTTCCTGTAAGAAACATGCAATTGTAACACAATATCTCAATGTTTTCCAATAAATGATTTTTTTCATTGCCATCTTTGAATGATATTAGTAAAGGCATTTTACTGTCGGTGACTCGATGTTCTTCAAATCCACAATTTTCACATTCAGATTTTTTAGTTCCACTCCTTATTATCAAGTCTTTAAGTCTATAAACTGGATATTCTGGAAACTTACCCTCAAGTATTTGATTAAGTGGATACTTACCTTTATCGGGTGCCCAATAACGTTTTTTATCACCTTTACCCCAAGGGTTGGTTTTGAATAGACCGTAAGTTTTGGCCCATTTTTTGTAACAATTGTATCCTACACCAAGATATCTAGCACAAGCCGTAGCATTATTTTTATGTGACTGTGCTTCTTTAATTTCTGATTCGAGTAATGGTCTAGCGCCTCGACCCTTTCGTAATCTACGTGGGTCATCTTTGAAAATGCCAATAGACCTTAAATCCTCTTCTGGAAGTTTTAATTCTTCCAGAACAGTTTTATTTTCAATATCAGCGACTTTCTTTTTTATTTCTTGTAGCTCTCTTACTATGACTTCCAATACTTTATTTTCCGTCGCTACCGGGAGTTGATTCGTCTGTGTTTCCATTTTCTCCTTTCAAACTTTCTTTTTGAAGGTCAATACCGTGCATCTTCATAAAATTTATACGAAGCATTTCTGCCTTTTTATGCATGCCCGCATTGATTAGAATACGATAGGTATTGTAACAAAAATGTTTAGCAGGTTTCTTAAAATCTTTCTTTTCCCAAGTTTCAATAATCACAGTAACTTTGAATCCGGGCAAATCTCTTCTCTTTTCTATAGCCCTAGTCGCCGCTTCTACATAAAAATCATCAAAGACTTCTGAATCAATTTCAACTTCATCCATCCAGAATTCTCCACATTTTACTATTACTTTTTTAACCGTTGGTGGTTTCATAGACTTCTTCATATTTTAAATCTCCATCATTTAGAAGGTCAAGGTTCTTAAGCTTTTCCTTTACGTTATCACAAACTTGTTCTTCGACTGTGTTCGCCACGAACAAAATCTTCTGAACACTCTTACTCTTTGCGTTTTCTCTCCACACTCTGCCTGTGGCCTGTCTCATTAAGACTGCCGAATAACTTGGTGATATCAAAGTCAGACGCGGATTAAGACCGTGTATATCGTGAAGGGACAACCCAGCACCACCACTAGCAATGTTTACTAAAATTACTTTCTCTTTACCTGACTGAAAATCATCTACGCTTTGTTGTCGAACTTCGTCTTTGGTCTTACCATCAAATATACATAGGGTGTTTAATCTCTTAGCGATAGCTTGAAGAGTTTCGGTAAAATTGACGAAGACTACCGTGGACATACCATTTTCTGTCCCCTCTTCAATCATATCAATAAATAGAGGAACTTTGGTCAATTCTATTTGTTGTCTTGCTCTAAGAATAGCGGTCAACTCACTTGCTTTGTCAGCCTTTGACAATTTTGCAAGCTTTTGCAATTCCTTTTTCATTTCAGCGTGACACTCATTGATTCGTTTAACATCCGAATCGTCCATGTTGTAACATTCAGCAATGATTTCAGACGCGGGGAAATTGGGAATCGTGTCGCGGGTTAATCTAACGCCACGGTTGATAAAAATATCCGTGTGGAGTTTCTTTAAAACACGTTGCCTGAGTTTCATATCTGTGGTAAACTCTAGGCCGAACCTACCCTTCTGCACTCCGTGTTCATAACACCAGTGATAGTAGTTAGTAGCACCTTTGAATAAGTTCAAACAAGTACCCACCGTGCGTAGTTCAAGTGGATTGGTTGCATTGGTTGCCGAACAAAACAACATCTTATAATTTTGTTTGAGTGCCTCAATACAAGTCTTTGAATTTTTTGTCTTCCAATTCTTTAACTTTTGAGATTCATCCCAAATAATCAAAGTATTTTTTGGAATTTTCCAGACAAACTTTTTTCTATGTGTCTTTTTATTTTCAACGTAGGAAGCAAACGGAGAATCAGATTTTCCGGTTCTGATTTGTTCGTAATTGATAATTCCAAGTAAGTCTTTTTTCATCTTGAAGTGGTTGGTAACAACACGTCTCCAAGCCTCCATGACAGCCTTTGGACACACCACAAGAATTTTTAATCCCAACTCGCGTGCAGCACCCACCGCAACATAAGTTTTACCAACACCAACATCAGAACCATCAATAGCACATTTGTTTTTGTTAATAACACCAACCAATTTACTTACGGAATCTACCTGCCACGGGCGCAATCCCTCTTCATTTTTAACCTTGTAGGGGGGTAGCCAAAAATCTTCGGCCTCTGGTGGAGTAGCGGGGGGTTCTTGATTTCCAAAAGTAGCAAAATTCTCTACACAAACCTTGGTTTCATACAAATACCAATCTTCATCAATCTTGGATATTGAGAATCCTTCTTTCCACAAATTATATTTGGCCCCGCTCCAGAACGCAAAAAAAGACGACCTATACTCAACGGGTATTCTCCACAACCGGCGCCACATAAGTTCGCCGTCTTTGTTTTCCCATTGATAAGGATCGCTCCACTGGATGTCCAAGTTTATCATTCTGTAACAATTTGACCTACACGGTTAATGTCCGTATTCTTCACTTTGGAAGGCAGCGACAGCGTGTATATCAGTTCTTACATAATTATTATCTTTGATAACACCAAGGTTAAATTGTTCACCCATAACACGAGTTAACATGACTCCGCCTCTGTCGTCATAGCCATAACCCAAATCCAAAAGATTTTGAATATATGCTTCCTTTGAGATTTTAAATGCTCTGGGAATCATACCTTCCAAATATCTTACGACTTCGGGCACTGTGTTAAAAGTGACATACTTACCTACTGTGGTATCTTGAATATAGAATTTGCTCATATACACTATATGTAGTATCAACAATGTCATTATGTCTTATCATTGTGGAAATTACAAGTTATTATATGAAGAATTACTTCCACATCAATTCTTTTTTAGCGTCAGCGACTCTTGATTTATCATCTTCATTCATTGATTTTCCAGCCTCATCAAGAATTTCTTGTATGACTGAGCCAGCCGTTACGTGAGGTGCGCCTGAACCATTTGCAGCTTTTACAACTGCGGAGTTTCTATCCTTTACAACCTCAATAGCATCAATGATTTTGTGTAGGGTTGATTTGTAATCCTCAAATACTCTATTATCCACAAGGCCGGCAACCTTGGCAGCTTTTGGAGCCAATGCTTTAATAGCATTAATACCCCAACTGAATATCTGGTCGAATATAGAAAATATTGATGCGGCTATAGGATTGGTAGATGCTAGAACACGAAGAATCATAAATAGAATACCACCAATGCCAAGTATCCAAGCGGCACTAATGATGAACTTTTTTAGACCATAGAACACTGCTCCCAGACCGAAAAAATTATCCATCTGATTCAACGTCGCTTTATATTGGTCAGCCTTTAAAGCTACCGCTGTTGCGTTGGCAAAAGCCCCAGCAATCTCTTCTTCTCTTTGGATGTTAAGATTCTTAACCCTATTCTCAAGTTTTAGAATTTGAGCATCTTTTTCAGCTAAATCTTTTTCACCTTGATTTCTAAGTTCAGCTACTTGTGATAATAGATTATCAACTATAGCCTGAATTTCTTTTACTTCATCAAAGTTTGGTTTTCCCGCCAACGCCTCAACTCTTGCATTCATTTCTTTTGCAATTGTTACTTCTCTTGGGACGTTTGTTTTAATTTGGTCTAATGAATAAGTGACGCCGCCTTTAGACCATGCGCCAATTCTTGCCAACTTATCTTCATTGGATTGAGCTTGGGCGTTTTCTATGTGTCTAACCCCAGCATCTATATGAGCCTGAGTTTCAGAAGCTTTACCAAAGACGCCTTGGTTGTTTTTGAGAATACTAGAACATCCAACTATCAACATGATTGTCAGAGCGGACATGAACCCATATAAAAACTTATTCATAATTTACTACCTTTGTTATTTATAAATAGACGCCAATTATCCCTTAAGTAATGCCTTTTTCTCAGCACCATCTGACAATAGAGATTTCTTATTCATTGAGGACATATATGGGTAATTTGGATTAAACTGTGGTTTAGAATACCCCAAGGGCACACGTTCTTCTAATGGACCATCAACAATACCCATAGATTGTTTCAACATCGCCATGGCCGCAATAGGAGACATTCTACCACAATTAAACCCAAGGATTCCATGTTTGGTACAAAAGTCTTCCAAAATCTTTACGTCTCTCTCAGGCCACGTCTGAGTTGGTGTGTTATCTTGTATCTCACCAGAGTTTACATCTTTCTTCTTCACCATCAGTGCATGTGGGTCAAATCCACTTTTAACAGAACTAACTTTCTTTGATAATAACTGATTGTAGTCAGGCATTACGCTCGTGGTCATTTCTGGATACTCTTCAAATCCCGGAAGGGCTGGTTGATTATTTTGATTTATGTCACTCATATATTCTTTTGAATTGTGGTTCTCTCTTAATTCTACCCAATTTAATCAACAAGTCTTCTACTTCCACCCACCCCTTTTCTTCTGGTTTAAAAGCATCACCACCATCATCACATCCAAATTGTAAATGACGAATGATTGGCATGTCAATGTGCCACTGATTGATACCATTATCTATTGCGATGATTTGTTTCTTCTTATCATCGGATTGGAGAGCTATGAGAATTTCATTTAGACGTTTTTGAAAATGTGGAACGACTTCCACATCAATCTTTTTTTGAGTAGGATAACGGTCATACCATTTCATGTAACTCTCATAGTATTCTTTGAGAGTAGTTAAACAATCAAAAAGGATAGCATCGTCTGGGTCATATCCTCTACCAAGTTCGTTGTAGAATTTGAGGAAAGAACTTGCTTTTCCTTCAAGTAATACTTCTTTAACGATTTCGCTAAGAAGCATATTACCCCCTATAATTTGGACGTTTTGGTGGATATTGTTTACCAATGGTCAACGTCTTTTCGACCATCTTCTTGCCACTCTTGCGGTCTTTGGATTTCTTTTCATCCTCCCAATCACGGAATAGGATATTACCAAGCAAGTAAGCCTGTTTTTCCATCTGACGCAACCAAGGATTGTTTTGAGCATACTTAGGGTCGCTCTCACCTTGACTGGTGTTTAACTTTTCATTTTCGTGTTGCCAGTGATGAATAATCTCATGAGAAAAAGAACGGAGAATATCTTTCTGGTGACGATTGGTTATGTAGAGAACTACAAGTTTTTCTTGTGGATTATAGTATGCTGTCTTACCTAGAATTTTGTTAGCATTTTTATCATCGGACACAAGTTTTACTTTTGGCACAGTCTTTAATTGTAACTCCTTTTGCAAGTGAGAAAATAACTGGGCCAAGTGCGACTTAAATTCATCCATGTTTTCAGGCATCATACTCTCAATAAATAGTGTTTTGCCTGACTTATCTCCACTTAAATTGACCGATTCATCCACATCAACGGTTCTATCTTTAAAAGTACCACTCGTATCTATTAATTGCATATCAGACTCTATAGCAGTATCTTTTAAATTTCTCCATTGAGAGTTTTTTAATATCCTACCAAGTTCGTAGTCAATATAGATTTTATCAAATTTTACTTTTACTCTGACAAATCCCAATTCAAATAAAGCTCCTTTAGGATCGTCTGCACTTAAATCGCGGAGTAAGTTATGAGCCATTAAATATTCGACTGCCCACATTGCATGACCACTCTTACATTTTAATAATCTACCATTGGGGTCCATCCAATAATCGTTGCCACTATGCACAACATCTTCCCAAAGACCTTTGAATTGGTCTTTAGCTTGAATAGGAAAATCATCCTCCTGCATAGGAGTTAATGAGTAAGCAGGTTTTACATCTGCTGGGACAGAATCATCCATGTAATCACTAAAACTAAGCCCCTCTCGCAACCCAATCAGGTTGCGATAATTACTTAATTTGCGTTGTGATTTTTTTCCACACACATCGAATTAGGTTTTTCTTTTGTGGACACCACTGGTGGTCTTCTTAGCTTTTTGAAACTTTAGAAGAGGATTCTTCTTAGTTTTATTTGGCTTTTGACCTTTAGAAATAGTTTTGGTTACTTTACTTACCTTTTTACTCTCATCCATATCATTAGCCCATCTTTGTTTGCCTGATTGTGGAAGATTACCATGACCGACGTTTCTATAAGAACTGTGTTGAACAGCTCCGGCACCTGCTTCAAACATATCTTCCGCGTCTTGTCCTGTTGGGTCTTCGTCTTGTAAACGATTCAATCTATCCATACATCCAGAACATAGAGAACTACGTGCGCCCTTTGGAAGCGTTGCTCTGCATTTTGCACACTTCCAACTCTCATTTCCGTCTTCGTCTCTATCTGGACAATCTCCTGATTCATGTCCGCAACATGGGAAATCCTCACAACGACCTTCACTTACACCACCAACATCAACATCTTTTTTTGATGTAAAATGGCATGTGTGTCCATCTGTCCATCTAATTGATTGTGGAGCATTTCCACCCTTTGATGTTATTTCATGTCCACACTTATGACAGTGCCATGTATGAAAGCCGCCAGTTTGTCCCGGATGTCCAAGTTCAACATCATCACGATTTCTATTTACATCAGGACTCGTATTAAGAGTCTGTGGAGACTCAGTTTCCTCACTTACTTGTGGGTCATATTGATTTGTTCTGGCAAAGTCATCATCAGATACTTTGTATTGACGTGGTTGAACAGTCTTATAAGACGGCCCCATTTTCATGTTGACCTGATTCTCATAAACATTTGGTTCTACACCACCCTGCGATGCTCCGTAATTCTTTCTTATATCATTGACCTTTTCAATCTTTTCACTGAGAGTCTTTAATTCAGACAATTCTGCTTCACTCAAGTTACGACCAGCATTAGCTAGTTCTACGTAACGTTCGTTCATCATACATTCTTCTTCGTCATCATACATTTCAGTAATCTCAGGGTCATACTGATTTGTTCTTGCGCGGTCATCGGATTGAATGTCATACATTCTTGGTTGGACGGTCTTGTAAGACTTACCCATCTTCATGTTGACTGTTTCATCTACTTCATCCTTTTTCTTTGCGAAAGGATTTTTGTTAGATTTCTTTTTATCTTCTTTTTCACCACCATTTTTGTCTTTCTTATCATCCTTCTTCTTACCAAACGTTCCTTTGTTTTTACAAAAACCACATCCACAACCGGCTTTATGTCCACCCTCATTGAGTCTTACCCATTGGCCGGATTGTCTATCAAATGTGATTTCCTTTAGGACTTCCTTGACAATTCTACGAACTTTACTCTTACTTTCAGTAAGTTTACTTGTTCCTGCAATAGTTCCCTTCATGTCTGGTCCGCCTTGCTGTTGACCTTCACCCGGAACTACACTACCACCAACAGATTTGGAAGCAATAGAACTACCGACTGCTTTGCCGCCTGCTGTGATTGGTTCTTTGTCGCCCGGTTGAGTAGCTGGAACTCCCTTGTCTTTTACACCAGCAGCCGTCATACCTGACAATTCTCCGCTGGCTGGGCCGCCACCCAAACTACCTACTTGAATAATCTTACCCATCATGATTGGTTGTCCACGGTGAGGAACGGCTAGAGCGCCGCCCAATTTTGGCAAGCCACCGTTTTCCTCATAACCATCTTCGTGTGAATGGTCGTCATTTGGGTCGCCGCAACCACAAGTATCACATTCTTCCATACCGTCTTCTTCAAGACCAGCATTTTTCAATTTGCTGTAATAATGTCTGTCGCCTTTAAGATGGTCGCCAGCTATTTTTGCAGCTAAAAATTCATTGTCGGTATGTTCTTGTTCATCACCAACACCCATTTCAAATTCTTTTGGGTCCACACCTTCTGGGATAAGAGCAAGAATGTCTTTCCTAGTCGCTTTTTTATTTTTGAAGAAATCTCGATAGTTCATAGCATATAAATATTCAATTGTAGTTGTAACCGCTTCATTTTCTTATTAATGTCCACCATATGTGTCTTTCATGTATTTTCTATAACTTAAAATTAAAGGAATAGCCGCCTTTTTAGCTGCATCCAAGCTCTTTTCAACTACAGGATTCCAATTTGTATGAAGCATTACATGATACAATCTATCTCTACCTTGATACGGTCTATCAAGATAAATTATTGAAGCATAGTCATATCCTGAATCTCCACCCTCATATCCCATCCAACAATCAGTATATGCCGCTGTAGGTTCTTTAATTTTTTCATGAACCCATTTAAGTTTTAATGGAAGGTCTATAAGAAACGACCTATATTTTGTATTATAATCTCTTGGGTCGCCATCTAATAAGTCTTCCCAATTAAATCCATCAAAAGCATATTGCATGTAATCTGTTTGAAGTCCACCATTTCTTCTATAATCAGGTCCATTATCTCTTGGTTGAAGAAATCTAGCAATATCTTCCAAATTACTATAATTTTTTATGGAGCCGGGGTCATCAATACCACGAGCATGAATCTTGTAATTACCGCTCGTATCTAATACTTTAGCAAGTTTACTTTTATCGTAAGGAACTAAACTCTCTACGATATATTTCGGTAATAATGACTTAAATTTACCCATAGTTAAAATGGGGTTAAGAACGATATCGTTTATCTCTTAAGTCTTTGAAGATTTGATTTATTTCAGGAGTAGCTGCAATAGCAACACTCTTTTGTTTGTTTGCAATCATTTCATCAAGAACTGCTTTTGTTTTAGAAAAGGTAGAATTATCTTCATCAACCTTCATTTTTTTATCATCTATGTTTAACATATCTAGCCTACTGTAGTAATGTGGGTCTGATTTTAAATGTTTTAGAACTTGTTGTTTAGCTATGGTCTTATCTTTCTTTACCATATTACCAAGTTCGTATTGAATAGCAGACATAACTTCATCGGGAGATGGAGTCTGTCTCTTTCCTTTAAATAATTGGTCAACCTTGGGGTCAAATTCTTGGTCAGGATTCAAAGGTCTATCCGCCTGTGCGTTGTCTGACGCACCAGCTTTGTTGATAACTTTGTTTCCTATCATCCCTTGATTGTTTCCAACCCTATCTGGACGGTCAGGCATGATTGGAATGGCGGAGCCTGATGGAGTGTTTGGGATGAAATGTGTTACCGTCTTATCAGAAGCAGAAAAACTGGCAGGATTTTGTGAATAATTACCACCGGCAGGAGTTCCATAACCAGTTGAATAGTTTAATGTTCCAGCGCCTCCGCCGGGAGCCCCTTCAAATGAATTTTCTTTTACAGTTTGTTTCGCCATACCCTATAAATAGTATGGCAAACGTAGAAACCTTACCTATTTAGGCGTAGGTCTTCGTATTCAATATACTCAACCGGGATACCTAATTCATTTGCTATTTTGATTTCAGCTTGAACACCTGTGGATTGTTCCCAGCCGGGTAGTTTGAATACCCAAAGACCTTTACAGGCTTTGATTATGGTTCGGTCATACCCCTCCCAATACTCCCAACCACGGGGCAGGTCGCCCTCAATCGCAATGGGGTGTGTATGGGATATTGGGCTGAAAATGTAGAATCCTTCACCCATGAAAGCGGCAGCAAGTTTATTTACTGCCTTAAAACGTTCCACCATTACAGCGGGGTCTTTATGACTATATGGACATGCTAGATAAATCAGCTCTCCCTTATTCATATTAGTATTTCCAAATGTTTAGATTGCCTGAATCAGGTCGGTCTGTCAATAATCCTTCACCAAACTTTTTACATGGCTTCTTTGATTTGGGTATAAGACCTATACAACAAATTATGATTGCTCCTAAAAATATAAATTCCATTATCTTAGTTCTGGTTTTAACAACTTCCACCGTTCACTGTTGGTCTTGACGTATCCACCATCAATGTTTTCTACCATGTTAATAACATCTTCGACGTTATCGTAGATGTATTTGTGAGGCACGACACCCATTAACCAAAGTGGTGTAGCTTTCTTTCCACCTTCCACGGATAGGAACAGTGGTTTCTTTTCACGAATAATTGTTGTGATTTCTTCCGCAGACCCCCAAGAAGCTACGGATGGGACTATGTGAGCAATATAGAAATCACAAATGTCACATAGTCTCAAATCATAACTGCGAACATCCCACATACGAGATTGAACCAAGTCGTATTGACCTGTCTCCATCCAACGTTTCATTTCATTCCTTGAATTTTCATCTTCTGGAATGTCATGAACGAATGGTTTGTAATATGGGTCAAAAAACTTTATACCACACTTACCTAATCTTTTCTTGACGATTTCTCTCCAAGGGCGGCCATCTGTATATTGCATGTGGCCAATTAGATAACACCTAGTGTCTTTTAGTAAATGGGGTTTTGGTTTTTTAATTGTTCGGCTTTTTGTCGCCATAAAGAATTATCCTTGATGTGATTGTGCAATAACCTCTTGGGCAATATTGTATTTATCACAAAATTGCAAAATGTCTTTCATTTCCAAGACTGGATTATATGTGCAAAATATCTGAATGGTAGGCTTCATGTGTGTCGGGTGAAGTTCGATAAACTCTGCACGATGAAACCATTGTTTATTCTTGTGGTAATCGTAAAACTCTCCGAGAATCCTGCGATGTTCTGTATTTTTAGGCATTGCCTTTGGTAATTCCATAACTGTATTCCTTATTTTAGATGTTTAAGTATCTTGTAGATACATGCCAGAAACGTTATGTCTCTGACCTTGGGTATAACTAACTGCATTTGCCAGTTAAGTTCACCTAATTCAAATATAATTAACGCTTCTTTTCCTTTTGCGTATTCATCCACCGTAGAAAATAGATGATATACCACGGTTTCTAAAGATGAAACATCAAATTCTGTGGTGATTTGCCGAATTTCATCAAATACTCCAGCTTTGTTCGGAGTTTTCAATAAATCCACCAATCTACTTAACAAATCTATCTCAATAGCATTTTGTTTAGAAATCTTTATCTTGAGTGAAACATTACCTTCAACATCCACCGTTTCAATGGCAGACTGTTGGGCGTAATTAATCACCTTTCTGATATCAGGATAGTAAGTGTTGATAATGAACACAATATCCTCTTGAGTAAATGATACGTTTTCGGTCTGTAGAATCTCTACCAATCGAATTGCCACGTCTTTCTTTGATACGGGCTTGATTTCAAACGATTGCATCCTCGATGCGATTGCTGGAATCACCTTCTCAACATAATTACACGTAAGAATGAATCTTGTATGAGCCGAATATGTCTCCATCATATTTCTTAAGGCACCTTGTGCCTCAGGAGACAATCTATCTGCCTCATCAAGAATGATTATCTTTAGTGGTTTGAAGCCCGCTGAGCAGGCATAGTTCTTCATCTTTATTCTAACATCATCAACACGACTTTCATCCGATGCGTTAATATACATTACATCACAGTTGACATTCTTCGTCAATAGTTTTGCCAATGAAGTTTTTCCTGTCCCAGCGGGTCCGAATAGGAGAATGTGTGGGATATCGCCCTTCTTAATGAATTGCGCAAAAGTCTCTTTCACAGTCTCATTCCCAATATACAACTCCATTGTGGCGGGCCTATACCTCTCGACCCACAAGGAGTGGTCTTTCTTGGGAACTCTATTCTCTTCAATCACAAAGTCCATATGTTTTTATTATACGAACTTGACTCTGCGGATAATGACACTGCTCTTATACGCCTTGCGAACCTGACGCTTGACCTGTCTAGCACCGGTCAAACTCAACGTCTGACGGTTACTATAAGGAGTCCAAGTTCCATGACTCTTGTAAAAGAGGCCATATACCTTATGTGTATTTGTATTACTCATGTGTTTGCCTTTTTGTTTGTTGTTATGCTGCGGAGAAATTAATCTTCAACGTCAATCTTTACCAAGTAATATTGACTCTTGAATCCATTGTCATCAAAGTTGATGCTTGCTAATCCTGCTTCTGATACGCTCAAGACCGGATTCAACACTTCACTGTTAGCGGAGAGGATTTCCTTAAGATGTTTGGCGTTGAAACTGATAGGATTCTTTACAGCATCCTTACCGGTTGTAGCCGAAAGTTCTATTGCGATACGGTCTGAAAGATTTTGTTTGTATCCCAACACCAACTCAAGCTTGTGTTTCTTCTTACTCATGATAAGTGTAAACAATGCTTGGTCGTCTGCGACGGCGGAAAATGATTTGGTGAAGGTTTCTACAAACTCAGGATTGAGTGTAACTTCCACTTCAAATGTCGGGATGGTCTTCATCTTAGGCACAGGGTCAATAACATCCTTACCCGCGACGTTGAAGTTCATGGTAATCTTGCCATCCTCAGCAATGATTTGACGAACTCTAGTTGCGTCATTCTCATCAACATCCAATGATAGAGAAATGTTGTCAGATAGAGGATTTAACATCTTCTTAAACTTGGTGGTATCTTGAACACCAATTTCAGCACCACTAAACCAACCGGCACCCTTTTCAAATTGAACAGCAGCAAACAACTTTCTATCAGAAGTCATTGCGGCAACCGATAGATTGCTATTGTCATTTTGCCACATTACGCCTTCGATGGCGCCTCCTAAATTATACTTCTTGATGAATGTTTCGATGTGTTTCTTTTCCATAATTTTATATTTTTGTTAATTGTTCGGACACTATATCATAGTGTTGTTTGTTTGTCTATTTTTTATACTCCAAAAGTGTTACCAATAATTTCCAAGTCCGCCGTTCTCATGTATGAGAGTGGTTCTTCTGTCTGGTCGCCCCAATCACAAACGAAGTTACCAACATAAAATTGAGCAACTCCTTGAAATTTGCCATGACCGGGTATGTTATATTCAAGTTTGTCGCCTTCATAAATCTCTTTACCATTCTTGTCTTTTACATCGGTGTATTGTTCAAGTCTGGCCTCACCGTCAAATGGAACTTCCCATAAAGGTTTTTCCTTTGTGCCATAATTTTCTAACACCTGTCCATTCAGTGTAATGAGATACCGTTCATCTTCATAGATGAAACTCTTCTCACCATTCTGGGCGGTGTAACAAATTCTGAATTTTATTTCTCTCATAGGAAGGTGTCTAATGTGAATTCGGGTTTCTTGGGTGCTTCATCAGGCAAGCACAAATTAATGTCCACACCAAACTTTTCAGAAAATCGTGATAGTTCTGTTGTAATGAGAGTTTTAATTTCTTCACGTTCTGGTGGAGCAGTAAAGCCTACTACCTTACCATAAGGGCCACGACGACCATTCTTTCCACCGGGTAGTGGCATGTTTACAGACTTGATATCGTTCTCCAAGATGACAAGTTTTAAGGATTTGATGGAAGACTCAATCCATTCAAGGGTTGACCAATGGCGCCAATCATCCTTTACTGCCAATCCAAGAATCCAAACGTGATGTTCTTCATCGAAGTAACTATAACAGTCGCCGGGACGAAGGGCGTGTTTGGCACACTGTTCTTTATAGTGTTCAAACATCTTGGGATAACGTTTCTTAAACTCTAAAGCAATTCCTGCGCCCATTACGCCTACACAATTCACCGTGTTGACATAAGCATCCGCGGGAGTATCAAAGATGGATTTATAAGAAGTAATCAATCCTAGACTTACAGGCGGAGTCATAGTATAGACTACCGACGTTGAAACATCACTACAAGAACACATTTGGGTGTAGTTCTTACAAACCGGACAAATTGGGTCACCTGTTGGCATAGTATTATCCAAAAAATTCATTTTCTGTTCTCTTATAGGAATCAACATTCTTTCGGTTGACGGTGACTTTACCCAAGTCAATTTTAGGCATTTCTTTAACCAGTTCATATCCATCATCTGTTTGTTTCTTCCACTCCAAATCACATTCTTTTGGATAGTCTATTATCCACTTAACGGTAGATTTGTCAAGCATTTTCCTAGATTTCTTAGATAATGGCATGATATATCTAAATTGTTTTCCTCTTACTCTACTGATACCTTTCAGTTTTAGAAAATCTCTTGTCAACCAGAAAATCTTTTCTTTACCCACAAACTTAGCATTCTCCATGCAAAGCTTGTGTGAAGTTCTTGGGTGAATTTTCTCACCATCAGGACCGATGTAAATGTCCGTCCAAATAAAACCACCATAAAGGAAATTTGCTGATTGATAAACATATCCAACTTTACCGACAATACCATCTGCCCAAGTGTACAAGAACAGTCGTTCAGGTAGATTCTTTTTTATCCAAGCAATTACTGCGGCCAACATTTGTGATTCAGAATTTCTTGGCATTTCAGGCAACATGCACATCTTACCAATTTCATAATAATCTTTTGTAGTCAGTGCTGGAAACAGTTTACGAATAGTCGCGAGTGGTTGTGTTCCCCATCCTAATGTCAACACTCCAACTAATCGTTTATCAATAGAAGCTTCATTGATGTAAATACCAAGATAATGTTTTGTCAGTCGTGGCATCACCTTTGAATAATGATGTTCATGAACCAACGCAGCAGCTCTGTATTTATCAATCTCCTTTACTATGAAATCAAACTTCATGTTTTATCTTCTCTAAGAAGCAATTGTTTTACACTTTCTCTTGGAATTTTGAATCCAACCGCTTCGTAGTATCCGCCTCTGTTATCTCTGTTTGGTATAGAGATTGGTTTTATTCTATACTCTTCTACGAACTTGTCAAGAAATTCACAAAGAGAAAGTGGTTTAAACCAAAAGAAAACTCTGTTCTTCAAAAAATAATAAACGAAGTAATCAACCTCATGTTCCTTTGAACGCCACGGCCCTCCCAGATTACTATTTTTACCTGAAATCGTTAGTTGTTCCATGAAAAAGTTTGGTGTCTTTTCCATGTCGTAACTATCTGTTTTCAGTTCGACCGTCAATCCATTGTTCAAAGTAAAATCAATACGAAAATCGGTATTACTTTTCTTGGGGTCTAAGTCTTTGTAAACTTTAACAAAATCAGATTCTCCAACATCGCCTATTCTTTTTTGGTCATTAAAATTGAATACTTTTCCATCTGCCATATATCCTATCCAGCGTCATAAATAACGTCACCTACATTATTCCTTCTTGCTGGTGCTGCTGGAATAGGCATATCGGAATTCCACTCAAATTTTGGGCGAAAATCACCATCACCATCGGCGTAGATGGCAACCTCTCTTGAAGACCCTTGTTCACCAAGAACCTGCATTTGACGGAGACTCCCCAAAAAATGGGGAATCCACCGTTCATTCATAGTGCAGGTAATTGTAAAAGTTTTGGTCGGAAACTTCATTCTGATTTCCAAACTTGTCTAAACAGTTTTACCTGTTTCTTTCTTCGCTTGGCATATTCCTGTAAAAATAAGTTGACTACATCAGCACCACCTATTTCTTCGATTGTGAACAAGTCACCATCAATAGGACCACGCCAGTTGTTTCCGTCTTTATAAAAGACGCCCAATAATTCAGTTTTGATTTTCATAATTTATTTATCCGATTGTTTTTGTTGATTATTTCAGAGTCTTGCCAACCGTTGGGTGTCTCTGAACTTCAGCGGTTATGATGTTTCTTACTTGCGCATCAATACGTGAAAAGAATTCTTTACTTACCCTTGTAAACTTGCCTGCACGATTCGTTTTAGAATAATCCAAAGCAAGTCGTCTTACAGAACTTCTATTTATAAAAGGAGTTGTATTCATAACGATGATTATACCACGTTATTGTTCAAAGTCAAAGAAATTAGACGCGGTTGCGATTGATGGGTTTGGAAATGTCCACTTGAACACGTCGTAGAAGTCAACTAGCTTACTCTTTAACTCCTGTTCAAACATCTTCCTTCGGTCAACTAATTGATTTATAATTTCCAACAGTTCATCAGCATCATTGCCATCACCTTTCATGGCCAAAGCATCAAGTCCATATGGATTGTCTTGTAGATAAACCCATTTTATTTTTTGTCCATGATGAATCGGTTCACATGTCTTTTCCAATCCTAGTTTGTTCAACAAATCATTATACGCTAGAGCCGCCTTGGCTTGTGCAGGCGTTCCTTTTTCAAAATGGAACGGTTTCCTACTATCAGGATTATAATTCTTCGTGCCGTCTTGGCTTACGAATTTTACGGATGTATTCTTAGCGAGGTCTATCACAGGAATTACCTTTACATCCTCTCTAAACTTTAGAATCATTTCATCCAATTCTTTCTTTGGCGTAGAAGTCAAGAGTTTCCTCAAAAATCCATCCATGAACTTTCGGAATGAAGCTGGGAACGAAGTTCTAACCACGTCAATACCCTTCACTTCCAATTTTGGTTCTTTCAATAAATGACCTTCTTCGTGGATAATCCATTGAGCATAACGTTTCTTAGCCAACCAGAAAGATGCCTTACTGATAACTTCCTGTTTAGCATCAAACGTATGTGTATCCAAATTGAAATAATGTTTGGCCATGACATTGTAGAACTTATTTACATAGGTCTGAACTTCTGTTGTAACTTCCATGATTGCCTTGGTCATTTCATCATCATTCTGTTCGTTAATAGTTGGAAACCGCTTTCGGATAATTGGCACAGCATTTACAAAACACGAATCTGTATCACTGTAAATTACCCAGTCTCCATCTTCTTCTTGTTCCAATGCACTCTTATAGTAAATGTTGATGGCCTTTGCCGTGGTCTGAATAATGTCAACGCCAGAAGTTGTTACTGCTTCGGCATTATCCACGTCATAGAAACGAAATATAGGCAATCCCAATACACCATAAAATGAATTGAGTAAGATTTTCCAAACTTGTTGGCGTTGGTTATAGAAGTTATACATTTCTACATTTCCCGCCTTCTTGTATTCGGCTGCTTTCTTTCTCATATCCTTACGTTGTTGAAACCACAACGATAGTAGAGTTGGGATAACTCCTTTCTTGTCCTGACGATATAAGACACCATTTGAAGATACGGAGTAATTACATTTTGTAATCAATTCTTTAAACTCTTCTGGCGTGTAATCTGTTTGACCTACTTTGTAATTGGTTATCTTACCTTGAATGTGGTCGGCAGGTGAATACTTCTCCAATTTACCAACCTTGGTTTCAGGTGATATATTCAATGAAATGATGATGTTTGGATACATGGAAGTCAAGTCAAGGTCAAAGACCCAATTATACCTACCGGGCACAGGTTCTTTGACATAAGCACCAGAGAATCCTTCTTCACCATCTTCCATCTGGGCTTCATATTCTGCTCTTCCTTGTGATGGTTTATTTGGAGAAATAAGACCACCATTACGTTTTAGATACATCAAGGTGGCACCATCAAGATAACGTGACGACATGTGAAAACTCTCATAAGATACATGTCCGACGTGACAGATGTTTCTAGCCAAATCAATAAACTTTAGTTTTCTATCCAACGCCACGATAATCTTAACGTCCGTGATGTTGTATTCCAAAAACTTATTGATATCAGCTTTATACAAATCATTCAAATTGCCATGATATTGAATCTTACCAAATCCGACATTCTTCAAACCAATCGGACCCAATGCGTAAGTTGGCTCCATCTTTCCTGAGAATTTCTTGAACAGAAGCATGTAATCAATAATGGAAAGTCCACCAACGGTTAGTTTCTTGCTAAATCCGTTGATATAACAAGCACCTATTGGTGATAGACATTTGGCAGCCTTGGCAGTTAGACAGTGTTTTAGTCTTGTGTATAGATAAGGCATGTCGAAGTAATCAACGTTCCATCCGGTGACAATCGTAAATCCACACTCTTGCCATTTATCCATGAAACTCATCAGAAGATTGTCTTCCTCATCAAATGAACGAGTAATGACCTTTACCTTTTCTTTTTCTTCTTCTGTTGTAATCTTCCAATCTTTGGGCAACCACGGGTCAACTTCTTTTTCACTATCTTCAAGTTTGTTTTCCTTGTCGAGAATGAATACATAACAAGTCTTTGTCAAAGCATCAAACAATGAAATGCCTGTTATCTCCTTGTCAGCAGTTTCAATATTTGGAAATCCACCTTCGGTTGATACCTCAATGTCTATAACACCCAACCTATGACCCTTGGAAGGTTCATCGGAGTCAGGATAATAATCCATAAGAACCCTCATTTCAGCCGGAACATCCGACTCAAACAAAGCAGGGTCATTATCATTGAAATTATAAACCTTTGTCAATTCATCACCATAAAGAGACTTGTCAGTTCCGCCAACTTGTTTCTTATACGCATATCTTGGATATGGGAATGACGTATAACCTTTTTCGTCATCCCATAAGTGAACTAACCAATCTTTTTTATTTATGTAGATGTTCTGATACATTGTGTTTTTCCTTCTATAAATTCTTTGGCAGTCATAGCCTTGTGTCCATAATACACAATTTCAAGGTAGTGGTCATCATAGTAACCCCAAACGTCTTCAAACTCAACAGTAATGTTGATGTAACCAGCTTTTTCGTATTTAGCCTTGGCTTCTTGCAGACGAGTAATCGCACCCTCAATAGAACCATTAAAGTCATACGCTGAGTCATTACCCAGTTTTTCCTTTTTAGTTATTAACGATTTCTTTTTCATCATTCAAAAATTTTACAACATCCGTTTTTAGTTCTATCAATTCCGAAAAGGATATGTTTTTTGTGGTCAAAGTTCCTGATGTTGTATAACCACGTTTATACTCTCCGGTTGCATCAATAATGCCTTCTTCAAGAAGAATGTTACCATCCTTGTATATCTTGTAAACAATTTGATTTTTCTCTCCTTGAGGGGTCGGAAATTGCCAGACAAACTCAAGAAATTTAGAATTGAAAGTTTGACTGTTCAAACATAGGCTTTGAGGCACTTGCATAATTTTCAGCTTCTTGTTGTGGTGTCATTTTTAGTTTTGCCATTAACCCATCATACACCACTTTTCCTTCTGGGGTTAATTTTGTCTCTTGTTGAGACAATTTTCCAAGGAGCGCATCGTGTTTAAACCACAAAAGCTCTTTGGGGCCAATTTCTATCTTGGGAGCTTTGAGAGGGTCTATGACGTTCACCACATAAAGAAGTAGTGAAAGTTCATCATCCGTAAGTGATTGAAGTTGGCCGTTTCTCATTCGACCAATACTATCAGGGATTGGATATAAGTCAATCTATAAGAATGCCTATCAATTTGCCATCTATTCGAGAGAATAGAATTGTGCCTTTAAGATTCGTAATCTCCTTGGAACTGGCAGTCAATTTTTTCATTGCGTCGGTATTTACTTTTCCGGGACTTACCGAAATTTTATTTTCCAAAATCCCAACATCTGACGGTTCGGCAATAACCGCTTGACCAATCGTTAAGAGATTTTCTTTCTTTCCAATGTAGTATTTCATTGAACCTTCCAGAACGGCAACAATTACCTTCTTTTCAGTCACTTCAAAATAAAAGATTCCTTTCGATAGTTCAACGTCAGTCATGGGCGTAGATACTGTGCATGATGAATTTGAGTCGCCTCCTGAATATGCTACCAAGGTTGTTCCGTTTAACACCGACGCTGCGAAGTTGTGAACTCCAAACTTGGCCTTTTCTGGTGTAGATTTCTTGTTAAGCACTTCTTGATAAAACCCATTAACCATGAAATTTCCGTTGGTATAAACTTTTGCAATGAGTTCATTTGAGAAATACAAAACCTCCGATGAATTTGTTGGTGTAAATTGACAAACCCTTTTATCAACCTCAAAAGTCTTTCCGTTTTGAACATAGACACCGTTCGTATATGTTTGACCCAAGGCAGTTACAGGTAAAAGGACGCATGCAAGCATGTTAAAGAGTAATGTTTTCATTGTATTTTTCATAATCATAATTATAACAGCAATTTAAATTCGTCGCTATAAATATTTGACAATAACCTTACACCATGATACAGTGTTCGGCAATGGAAAAAAAATCTACACCAACCAACGGAAAAAGGCGGGTTAGTTTCTCTCAGTTTTCAAACTGGTTTAATTGCCGACACAGATGGTATCTCGACCACGTAAAAAGTTTGCGTGTCTTTGAAGATAGCGTAAGTACCTGTTTTGGTACTGCCATGCACGAAACAGTTCAACTGTATATCGAAACCCTGTATAAGAAATCTGCAAAAGATGCTGATGCTCATAACCTTAATGAAGTGTTCAAGACTGCCTTTGACAAGGAGTTGAGTGATAAGAAGGTAGTTCTGGAACCAGATGCCTATAAGGAATACTGCATAGATGGTGACAACATCATTACCGCCTTTACTAACATGACCAATCGAATAAAACACTTTCCGTCAGGCAAGTTTGAATTTATTTCGGTTGAAGATGAAATCATTATGCCTATCAAACATAATGTTGATTTCGTCGGTTACATTGACATTGTGTTAAAAGAACGTTCGACAGGTAGATACAGAATCATTGACATTAAGACTTCTACCAGTGGATGGAATCACTATCAGAGAGATGATGAAGCTAAGGTTTCTCAAATTCTCCTTTACAAAGCATTCTTTAGTAGAAAATATGACGTTGACATTGATATGATTGACGTTGAGTTTTTCATTCTTCGTAGGAAGTTATGGGAAAACTACGCCTTTCCACAAAGTAGAATTCAGACATTCATTCCAAAGAACAATCAACCAAGTATTGCTCGAGCACTTAATAAGTTCGCCGAATTTGTTACAGAGTGTTTTACTCCAGAAGGAAAATACGTAGAAAATACCACGGTCTATCTTAAAAATCCCGGTAAGGCTAAGAAGAATTGTCGTTATTGTCCCCATAAAGGCGTGAATTGTGACGCTAAATCCGACATTCCAAAAGATGAATTATGAAAAAGAAAACCGGGTTGCAAATTAACTGTGACGTGTGTAAGAAGTTGATAGAAAAACAGGGCGCATTGCTTTTCTCTCCACCTGAGTATGGCGCGTGTTGTAAGTATCATATCTGTTGTAAATGTTACGGCGTTCTCTACGAACAGTTGCGGCTTACTACTGTTCTCAGGTAATTGCAATAAAATAAACCATTTTCTGATTTGACGCCTACTTATATGTCGAAACGTAGTAACGTTTATACATATGAAAAGTAAAACAGCAACCACCGTGAAGATTGAGAAGAGTCTATACGATTCCTTTAAGATATTGGGGATTCAAAACAATCTGACACTACAAACATTTGTTGAGAAGTGCGTCCATCTTTATGTTGGCAATACTTCTACAAGTTCTTCATTTAGAAATCTTGTGAATAACTTTATCGTTCCAACTCTAAGCACTACAGGTTCGTTCGGGTCTTAATAAAAACTATGGATACAAATAAAAAACCAAAGGGATTGATGTTGTCTGATGATTGTCGAATGCACTCAGGCGTAGCAACAATGACGCGTGAGGTAATTTTCGGCACAGCCAAAGCGTATGATTGGGTTCAAATTGCAGGAGCCATACAACATCCAGATAAAGGCAAGGTAATCAACATGGATGCGGCTACCGCACAAATCACTGGCGTCAAAGATGCCAAGGTGACGTTGTATCCTGTAGATGGTTATGGTAATGAAGAACTAATCTTCAACATCATAGACCGAGAGAAGCCAGATTTCATCGTTCACTTCACAGACCCAAGATTCTGGGGATGGTTGTATGCCATCGAACGCCAAATTCGTGCCAAGATGCCATTAACTTATTTGAACATTTGGGATGACATTCCGTTTCCAATGTATAACCGACCATATTATGAGTCGTGTGATTTGTTAATGTCTATCAGCAAACAGACATACAACATTAACAAGTGGGTTTTGGGTGGTGGTGACAAGGTTGCTACAATTGACTCCAAAGACACTGATAACAAGACGGTTTTGCATTATGTTCCTCACGGAATTAACGATAAGGTTTTCAAACCTATTCCTACCGATGATGCCATTTTGAAGAAACGTCGTAAGGAAATCTTTGGTGATAAAAGTTATGAGTTTGTATTGTTCTACAACTCAAGAAACGTTCAAAGAAAGAGAACCAGCAACATTATTTTGGCCTACAAAGCATTTTGTGATAACCTTACAAAAGAACAGGCTGCAAAGTGCGTGATGGTAATGCATACTGAAATTCGTCAAGACGCCGGCACAGATTTGGTGGCAGTCAAGGAAGCCTTGTGTCCAGAATATGACATTGTATTCTCTACAGCGAAATATACTCCAGAGGATATGAACGTTCTTTACAACATTGCGGATGTAACTATCAACCTATCATCTAATGAAGGATTTGGTCTTTCTACAGCAGAATCCGTAATGTCAGGCACACCAATCATCGTAGCAGTAACCGGTGGTCTTCAAGACCAAATCGGTCAAGTGAAAGATGATGGTTCAGAAATTGTATTCGATTTAAACTTTGGTTCAAACAACGTAGGTAAATACAAGAAACATGGTGTATGGGCATATCCCGTATATCCTACTTCTCAATGTATCCAAGGTTCAATTCCAACACCATACATCTTTGATGATATGACACGTTGGGAAGATGCAGCCGATGGCATGATGTATTGGTATTTGATGGGCGGAGATAAACGTGAACTGTGTGGCCTAAAGGGTCGTCAGTGGGCGTTGAATGAAGGCGGTATCAATTCAGAAAACATGTGTAATCAGTTCATCAAGGCTATGGATTTCACATTGGCAAATTTCAAACCAGTCAAGACCTTTGGTATCTTTACAGAAAAAGATTATGTTGGCAATTTGATGCCGGGTGGTATGGGATTTGAAATTCCAAAAATTGACCAAGACAAACTCAAGCAAAAAATGTCAGACGATGGTGTGTTAGCATTATAATAACTTGAATAAACAATTAGTTACAGTATAATAGGTTATATGAGAATTCACGTTAAAGAATCTGAACGTCTGGTTATCCCTAAAGCTGCCACGCCCCAAGCCTCTGGCTATGATGTGATAGCTTTGGAAGAACCAAATATAGTCGGTGAAAAAGACGGTGACAGTTGGAAATCAATTGACTACATCGAATATAGAACCGGCTTGTTTACCGCTCCACAACAAGACACTTATGGTCACAATTACCATACACTTATTTTTCCCCGTTCAAGTGTGAGAAAATATAATTTGGTATTGGCGAACAGTATAGGTCTTATTGACAACGATTACAGAGGCGAAATTATTCTCTGTTTCAAATACATTTGGCAACCACAAGATATGTGGTGGACGGTTCAAGCCGAAAGTGATGTAACCGGAAGAAAAACCATCAGAGGTTATGTTGACACCAACAAAATATACAAAAAGGGTGATAAGATTGGCCAACTTGTTTCAGAAGTTACCAATACTATTGATTGGGTGGTAGTCGCAGATTTGTCTTCTACTGTTCGCGGAACGGGTGGATTTGGTAGCACGACTGAAAAAAGACCAGTCGTAGAATCACCAAAGGAAGCGGCGGGATTGGTTGACAAGTGGAAGACTGGTGGAAATTATGATATTCCGACACCCACAAAATACGAATCAATTGTAAAGGAAAGAGAAAAATTGATAGTATGAAGAAAATAGGAATTGTAGGATTTGGTTATGTTGGTAAGGTTATAAATGAGTTTTTTCGTGACAAACACGAAGTATATCACTACGACCCAACTTCTACATCTTCATGTTCAAAAGAAAAAATCAATGAGTGTGATATAGCATACGTCTGTGTGCCTACACAACCAAATGAAGATGGGAGTTGTAACACTTCTCTTGTAGAAGAATCAGTTGATTGGTTACAAACACCAATCATTGTAATAAAATCAACGGTTGAACCGGGAACAACAAAAAGACTAACAGAAAAAACAGGAAAGAATATTGTATTCTCTCCAGAATTTGCGGGTGAGTCATCTTACTGGAATCCATACAAGTGTTTGGATTCATTAAAGGAAATTCCATTCTTCATTTTTGGTGGAGATAGAAACATCTGTAGTAAGTTGATTGAATTGTATCAACCTATTGCTGGGCCGTCCAAAACATATAGGATTACGGACAGCACATCAGCGGAGTTGGTAAAGTATGTTGAGAATTCATTTTTCTCCACTAAAATAGCATTTTGTAATGAAATATTTGACTTGAGTAATAAAATTGGATGTAATTGGAATGAGGTTCGTGAACTATGGATTTTAGACCCACGAATAAATTCGATGCATACACTTGTATTTCCTGAGAATCGTGGCTTTGGTGGAAAATGTTTTCCAAAAGATACCGAAGCATTGTTATCATTTTCAAATAAAGTAGATTCAAAATTGACTATATTGGAAGCAGTAATAAAATCAAATAAAAAAGTAAAAAAACTAATATGAGTAAACCACTGTGTATATTTCAGAGTCCTATGTGGACTCGTAGCGGATATGGAGACTTAGGCGTATCGTTGGCGAAGAGCCTTCTTAGATATGACAAGTTTGACTTAATGGTAGTTCCTACCCGTTGGGGGGCATGTAGCCGAAAGTATCTTGCCTCTGATATGGCAGACCCATTGGAACAAGAACTGTTTAAGAGAGTTATCCGACAACCACTAAATAGGCAACCGGATGTATTCATTCAATGTTCTATTCCTAATGAATTTCAAGCGCCAGCTAAATACAACATTGGTATTACTGCTGGTATTGAGACTACTATTGCTCGTCCGGATTGGGTGGAGGGATTGAATCGTATGAATTGCAACCTTGTTACTTCAAATCATGCTAAAAAGGTGTTTGAAGAAGCAGTTTATCAAAAACAACCAGAACCAAACCAACCACCACAGCCGGATTTAAAATCCATCAAACCGATGGAAGTGTTGTTCTGGGGTGCTGATACATCCATCTATGGAAATGACAAATCATTTGAACCCAAAGTTGAAGAAGAACTAAGTAACATTCCAGAGGATTTTAACTTCCTGTTTGTTGGACAGTGGACCAACGCAGGTTTGTTCAGTGACCGAAAGGACATTGGCAATTTGATTAAGACTTTCTTGACTACATTCTCTAATATGGGCGTGAAACCAAAGCCTGCTTTGATTATCAAAACAAGTGGCGCAGCAATCTGCAACATGGATAAACACGATATTATTAACAGATTGAAAACTGTAAGGTCTATTGTAGAACATGAAAAGAAGACCAAAGACCTTCCTAATGTTTACATTTTGTATGGAGAATTGTCTGAGCCAGAAATGAATGCTCTTTACAACCATCCAAAGGTCAAGGCACACGTTTCTTTTACTCACGGCGAAGGATTTGGCCATCCTCTATTGTTATCAACTCTGAGTGGTAAACCTCTATTAGCATCCAATTGGAGTGGTCACGTAGATTTTCTTGACCCAAAGCTTTGTAAATTGCTTGACGGTGAAGTTAGAATTATTCCACCGGATTGTGTCAATGAGTGGTTGATTAAGGAATCGGCATGGTTTAATGTAAATTACACCAGAGCAGAAGAATCTATGAGGAATTGTTTCTATCATTATAAGCCGTTCATAGAAAAGGCAGAACAACTTCGTAAGAGAAATGCCTTGGAATTTTCAACCCAAGCTATGGATGCTAAATTCCATGCTATGTTGGATAAATACGTTCCTAAGTTTGCCACAGAAACCAAATTGGTTCTACCAAAACTTAGAAAGGTTGCGCCAGTAATTCCGACGCAAACAGACGAAACAAAAACAGAAACCGTTTCAGCAGCATGAAATTGTCTTATCTAATTACTGTTCACAATGAAACCGATACGTTAACAAGACTCTTAGAAAGATTGATTAACAATCGGTTTGATGGTGATGAAATTGTTATACTTGATGACTTCTCAGATAATCCTAAAACACAGGAAATTCTGAGACAAGCATTGCCAAAAGTTACTGTCATTGGACATGGGTTGAATAATGACTATGGAGCACACAAAAACTATGGCAATGAACATTGCACAG
>Ga0315273_10000701_pt1 | contig 36162 bp, 38 predicted proteins | sample YL17G02_0_MG_FD_205753 | JGI IMG/M metagenome (GOLD analysis project Ga0315273, IMG submission 205753) | Sediment microbial communities from Yellowstone Lake, YNP, Wyoming, USA - YL17G02_0 | ecosystem: Environmental > Aquatic > Freshwater > Lake > Sediment | place: USA: Wyoming | collected...
GGAGATAGGGAGGGAGCTGGCCGAGACCGAGTGCAGGGTGCTCGTCGTCCTCGACAGGCTCCTGGGGAAGCTCCCCCCCGACTATTCGGGGAAGATCATAGTGGTCGAGGCGACTGAGTATGCGCCCGTCCACCTCCGGTTCCTCGGCGGTCTCGCCTACAAGGGTGTATCCCCGGCGGGGGCCTTCAGGTTCGAGGAGTTAACCTCTGGGGCTGAAGCGAAGCCTGTCGCGGTCTCCCCGAGGGAGGACCTGGCCGCCATCCTCTACACATCCGGGACAACGGGGCCGCCGAAGGGCGTCATGCTCACCCACTACTCCCTAGTCGCGAACGCCCTCCAGAGCTACTACTGGCTCAGGGGCTGGGGGTACAGCGCCAAGCCACAGCCCGCGGGGTGGCCCCTCATACTCTGCGCCGTCCCATTCTTCCATAGCTACGGGCTGAACGTACTCAACGAGGCGGTGAGCTCAGGCTGCACCCTCGTCCTCGTACCCGACCCGAAGGCCGAGGCAATCCTGAACGCCGTCCAGAGGCACCGGGTCACACACATGCCACTCATCCCCAGGTTCGTCGCGGAGATACTCGCCCACCCCAAACTAGGCAGCTACGACCTGAGCAGCGTCACCACCGCCTCAAGCGGCGGTGCCTCCATCCTCCCCGAGCTGATGAAGAGGTTCGAGGAGATAACGGGTGCCAACTTCTACCAGGGATACGGCCTCACCGAGGCAGGTCCCATCACCCACGCCACCCCCATCGAGGGCAGACGCAACTACCTCAGCCCCGGCATGGCCTACCCCGACACCGAGGTCAGGGTCGTGGACACCCAGGTGGGCGAGGTCGAGGTCCCCCCGGGGAGGGAGGGCGAGCTCCTCGTCCGGGGCCCGCAGGTAATGAAGGGGTACTGGAAGGCGCCCGAGGAAACGGTGAGGGTCCTCGTCGACGGCTGGCTCCACACGGGAGACGTCGTCAGGGTCGACGAGGAGGGATGGCTCTACGTCGTGGGGCGGAAGATGGACAGGATAGTCGCCGCGGGGCACACCGTCTGGCCCACCGAGGTCGAGGAGGCGCTCCTCAGCAGCCCCGAGGTCGAGGCGGCAGTCGCCGTCGGCGCACCAGACCCCCTCAGGTGCAACACCGACATCCAGGCCCTAGTCGTCCTGAAGAAGGGAGCGACCCTCGAGGGCGTCGAGGCGAGGCTCATAGAACTCTGCAGGGGCAGACTCCAGCCCTACCAGGTGCCGGGGAGGATCGACATCGTCGATAGCCTCCCCCTCACGAACATGGGCAAGGTCGACCGCGTCGCCGTCGAGGCGGAGATGGAGCGGAGCGTCCAGAAGGCCATGGAGGACTATGCCCGGGACAACGCGGCGCAGAAATCATAAGCACGCCGGCCCAGTATCCACCATGCCCCCGCCGAAGGAGGTTCTCAGGGACCGCATAGCCCGGATCATAGCGGCCACCCGCTTCCCCTTCATCGACCAGACCAACTGGGACGAGGAGAGGCGAACCCTCGTCAACACCCGGAATGAGAAGACCTACGCCGTGGACGGCCCACGCGGCAAGGTCTACCCCAGCGTAGTCGTCCTCAACCCCGACGGCGCGATCAGGGAGATCGGGGAGGTCGAGATGGGGGTAAAGCCCAGCCTCGCCGAGAAGTGGAGGCTCCTCTCCGAGAAGACGGGCATGGGGGAACGCTACAAGAAGCTCTTCATCTACGTCCCCGCGGGGGACGGCGAGAAGGCCCGGGGACTCCTCGAGGGGAACGGGATAGAGTACGCGGGGCTCCGCGAGTGGAGCATCGAGGATGGTACCCTCGTCACCCGCCCCGTAGTGACCCCGGACATGGACTACGACCACAGGGTCAGCTAGGGGGGAGCAGCAGGCTCGCCAGGTAGTCCTCCGCCTGCTTGACGGTCGCCTCGTCGTACATGCTCCCGAGCTCCCTCTTCAGGTACTCCCCTAGGGCCCAGTGGATAACACCCGTCTCCTTACTGTAGACGACTAGCCTCGAATCCTCGAGCCTCTGGAGATCGGCGTAGAACTCGTCGCTTATCCTCCCGTTGCCACCGTGCAGGAAGCTGTGCAGTTCGCCGCGCTTCACCGCCTTCCTCTCGTGGACTACCATTGCGGATTGGGCCGCCTGCAGCGGTAGGCTCCTTATCCTGAGCCCGATCTCCCTGACGAAGCGCTCCTTTATGACCTCCTTGAACCTCCCGGAGACGTCTACCTGGGTGAATACGGTGGGTTTGTCGTATCGTATTATCTGGTGCATGCGCTGGTCGATGAGTTGGTTGAGGTCGTCGACCGTGAAGCCGGGGCGGACGGCTGGGACCTGGTTCTTAGCCGCCCTCTGCTCGGCGGTCTCCTGCTGCCTGATGAGCTGCTCGAGTTTGGCGGTGCTCATTATGAGCTCCCTCCTGAGGGTGTCGACCTCGGTGCGGAGCAGGGAGATCTCGTTGTCCCTGCGGGCGAGTTTCATGTCGAGCTCCTCGATGCGGCGCAGGACGCGGTCGCCGCTTGGGGCCGGTAGGAAGCGGCGTATCCCCGTCTGGCCACCGGGCGTCTCCGCCTCCTCCTCGGCGGCGTTGTTCATGTACTTCCCCGCGTCCGTGACCGTCATCTCGCCGAGGGCGACGCGGCGCCCTATCTTCGCTGGGACGCCGGCGGGGAGGGCGTAGACCTTCTTGACGTCGTCGCCGAGGATGGCTAAGAAGTGGCCGAGGGGGAGGCTCCTGATCTCCTCGGCGTCTATCTTGTTCCTCCCTATCTGCTCCCTGACCCTCTCCACCTCGTGGCCCTCGCGCTGCCTGCCGAGGATCCAGTTGTTGCACTGGCGGAGGGGCATCTTGTCTATCCCCGCGATGTCCTGGCTGTCTATGAAGAGGTAGTTGCCGATGGCGGCGCCCTTCCTGATGAAGGTCTCCGCGTAGAGCTTCACGGGGGTATTCCTGCCCTGGGGGATGTGCTCCCAGGCCTCGGGGACGATGAGTATAGTCTCGTGGAGGTTGGTTATCACGTACTCCATGGTGCTCTGGATGACGAGGCCTTGGAGCTCGAGCGACATCTCTGTGAGGTCCATGACGTTGATGCCGTCGATGAGTTGCAGGGTCTTGCTGAACCTGAACTTCTCTATCTGGGGGACCACTATCTTGAGGTACTCCTCGAGGGCTGTGTAGACGTTCTCGGGGAGCTGCTTCGTCGCCTCGGCGCGGAGGGCCTGGACGTTCTCGAGGACCTCCCTGAGGCTCTTCGTGCCCTGTGTGGCCTTCATTATCCAGGGGCGCTCGAACTTCATCTTCTCCCGCATCACCGCCTCGAGCAGGGTGGAGACGTACTGCCAGTCGGCGCGCTCCACGAAGAAGGGGGGTATCTCGCGGTAGTTGTTGAAGCCGGATTCGCCGCGCTTCGTCTTGAAGGCGATGGCGCGCCTGTTTGCCCGGCTGATGATCGCCTCTAGGGTCGTTGTCTTCCCGCTGAGCTGGGTCATCCCCGTGATGACGGTGTGGTGGAGGCTCATGTGTACCTCTTTGCCGGTGCCGACCTCGAAGCCGAGCAGTATCTTGATCTCGCCCATATTCTCACTCACCGAGAATGACTGAATGTACTTCTCGCTACAGGCTTAAATGAGTGAGGGTTTACGGGGTGCTGAAAGATGGGGTGTGTGGCCCGCCGGGGGCGTCGGCTAGTCGTAGAGCCTGATCTTCGCCTGCTCGGTCGCCCCCATGAGCCTGAGCACGAGGGCGCCGACGGGCTCGACCTCTGCGTGTCGCCTCTCCCCCACGGAGCCGTAGCTTATGAGGTTGAGCTCCCTGAGGATGCGGGCGTTCAGCTTCAAGGTTGAGAGCGGTATGCCCGTCTCTCGGGAGAGGTTGATGAGGAGGCCCGTGAGGGGCCGGTTGTTCGCTGCTACTCCGCTGAGTATCAGGAGTTGGTTATCGTTTAGGGTCCTTAGAAGGAGTCTGCGGAGGTCTTCCACTCCGCTGGTCGATATTGGAGGTGGGTCACTCTCTTCACCTGTGGGGAATGTTCTGGCGGTGTTTAAAAGCGTGTTGGGCAGGGGGCGCTGCCCTTATGGGGTGCTACACACGATAACGGAAATTTTTTGTTCGCGTTAGCTTGTCCCTAAATTCGTGATTGTTGGGGTTAACCTTATTTTTGTCGACGCCCCTGATATCTAGTCAGTCGGAGTTCGCTTCGGTTTAACCTTTTGCCTCTCGGGATGCTCCAGTATGGCGAGCTTCACCTTGTTCTTGTGCTTCCTGTTCAGGTGCCTGCTCAGCGCCTCTTGGCTCTCGAACTTTTCATCACAAAACTCGCAGTTCCAGGAAATCGTGCACCGCCTCCGACGAGCATAAAGAAAAAAGAGTTGTGATCCGCGGCTGCTACGGCCCATACCAGTACTCGAGGCCGTTAATGTCGCCGAGCCCCAGCGTCCGCTTGTAGGTCTCTCTGTAATCCGAGTATCCGTACATGGTCAGCCAATAGTCCACATCATTATATAGATCGGCAAGACCAGCCCAGTGGCCGAACTCATGGGTCATGATGTTCTGGACGTCCATCTTCCTCGACTCGCCTGAGAGGCTCCACTTGTAGAAGGTGTTCAACATGGTGTCGGTCTCAAGGATCTGCGAGCCGCTGTACCAGATGTACGTGACGGCTATGACGCCGGTTCGATACGCACCCCACGCTACCACATTGTAGTTGTCCCGTTTTCCAGCGCTCTTTGTGGTCGTGCCTTGGTATGAAAACACTGGCGCGTCAGTTTCCTTGTCCCAAGTATCCGCAGATGTCTTGATGGCCGCCATCACCGCGGACACCGAGAAGCCGTACTTGTTGGACGGGTTGATCAAGTACTTGGCTGTGGTGGACCAGTGGAATAGAAGCAGCTTATAGTCCGGGTTATCTAAGGAATTATCTGCAGGCGGGATCGCGTAAACCTGTGTATGCCCCTTGCCCTCTTTGAACACGTGCTCTATGACCGTCATGTGAACTTCGTCTGGCCTGCTGGCCTGTGCGAGGAGAGGCGTTGCAGTAATGAAGACGGTTAGAACCACTAAAAGGAATAACCTCTTAGAAGATACCATATTCTTCAACTCACTTGATACATCTTTGCTTCATTCATATAAACCTGATGAACACATCTTTGTTTCGCGATGTGTCCTGAAGGATTTGGCTCAAAATAGAATGTCAGAGAAACGTGGGTTAGAGCTAAAGTCTTTTCCTCGGGTGATGAAGATTGTTTCTTAACAAAGCAGTCTCACTACCATACTTCAACACATAATTTAGGGACAAGCCAGCGCGCGGAGGCTCCCCTTTTTATATTTCGTCGGGGTTGTATCCGGTTTGAGGCTTCTTGGCAGGCAGTAGGTCTTCTAGGCTAACTGGTACGGCGCTGCTCGCCGCCCTCGTCGTCGTTCTCGACTACGCCCTCAAGTTCAGCGGGTTGAAGATACCCTTCCCCTGGATGCCGACGCTCAAGTTCGACTTCACGGGCATCCCCATCGCCCTCAGCCTCCTGATGTATGGGCTCCCCTCGGCGTTGACGACGAGCCTCGTCGCCTTCGTCGCCATAGTCGCCCGTAGTGGTGACGTGGTCGGGGCCTCGATGAAGTTCGCCGCGGAGTTCTCGACGGTCATCGGGTTGGCGCTGGGGCTAAGGCTTATGGGGAGGTTCTCGCCTCGGCTGTGGAAAGCTGCTGGGCTCGTCTTCGGTATAGTCTTCCGGGTGGTGGCCATGAGTCTGGCGAACATGGTCGTCCTCCCAGCCTTTTACGGGATCCCCGTGGCGGTCGCATACGGGATGCTTCCCCTCGTCGCCGCCTTCAACGTCGCCCAGGGCGCCATCACCATCCTCCTCGGCGTCTTCCTCGACGAGGCCGTGAAGAGACGTTTCCCGACGCCCCGCGCCTAGTCGCTGGTTTTATACCCTGTCCCGGCTAATACTCCCCGATTATCTTGGTCAAGCAAACAGCCTTCAACTGGATAAACGGGAACGAGAAGGAGATCAAAAATATCAGCGACAAGGCGTGGGAGTACGCCGAGGTCGGCCTACAGGAGACGAACACGAGCAAGCTCTTCGCCGACTGGATAGAGAAGAAGGGCTTCAAGCTGGAGAGGGGCGTCGCCGACATGCCCACCGCCTTCGTGGCGACGTGGAGCAACGGCGAGGGTCCAATCATCGGCCTCATGGGTGAGCTCGACGCCCTCGCGGGCCTCAGCCAGAAGGCAGTCCCCTACAAGGAGCCCGTGAAGGAGGGTGCCCCGGGGCACGGCTGCGGCCACAACATCCACGGCACGACCGCCCTCGCCGCCGCCGTCGCCATGAAGAACGCGATGGAGGAGAAGAAGATCAAGGGCACCGTCAAGATGTACGGGTGCCCCGCAGAGGAGACCCTCGTCGGAAAGGTCTGGCTCGTCCGCCACGACCTATTCAAGGGCGTCGACGCCTGCCTCAGCCACCACCCCGGCAGCAGCAACACCGCAGGCACCGGCAGCAGCAACGCCATGAACAGCTTCAAGGTCCACTTCTACGGGCGCACCGCCCACGCCGCCGGCGACCCCGAGAATGGCATCAGCGCCCTCGACGGCGTGGAGCTGATGAGCAACGGCGTCAACTTCATGCGCGAGCACATAATCGAGAAGGCGCGCGTCCACTACGTCACCGAGGTGGGCGGCGGGCAGCCGAACGTCGTCCCCGCATACGCCCGCGTCTGGTACTACGTACGCGCCCCCGAGAGGGAGCAGATGGAGCCCATCTACGACTGGGTCCTCCAGATCGCCGACGGCGCAGACAAGATGGCGCGCACAACACACAAGATAGAGTTCCTAACCGGCTGCTACAACGAGCTCCCCAACAAGGCCCTCGCCGACCTCATAGTCGCCAACATGAGGGAGATAGGCGCCCCCACCCACGACGAGGCCGAGCTAAAGTTCGCCAAGGAGCTGAGCAAGAGCATCGACCCCGCCCAGAAGAAGGAGGGGCTCCGCAAGTCGGAGCGCCCAGGCTGGGAGAAGCTGGTGGGCGAGCTCTTCGACGACCGCGTCCTCGACGACTACCGCGCCGGCAAGGTAGGCGCCGGCAGCACGGACGTCAGCGACGTCAGCTGGGTGACGCCGACGAACGAGTTCAGCACCACGACCTGCATCCTCGGAACCCCCGGCCACAGCTGGCAGTTCACCGCCCAGGGAGGCATGAGCATAGGCCACAAGAGCCTCATCTTCGCCACCAAGACGATGGCCGGCGCGGGCCTAGATCTGATGACGAAGCCGAAGCTCCTCAAGGCGACGAAGGCCGAGTTCAAGACCCGGCTCGCGGGGAGGAAGTACAAGCCGCCGATCCCCTTCGACCTCAAGCCCCCGCTCAAACAGTTCTAATTTTCTTCTCTCATTTAATGGCGCATGTAACCATTGACCGCAGATCAAACTATGAAAAAAGTCGAATAGATCGTTACACGCATAGCACGTGAAAAGATGACTGAAAGCGCCATCGTAACTAGAAGGAACCAGATAAGGCTCCCCGACGAGATGATGCGAAAATACGGGATAGAGCCGGGTGACGGGACCGCCTTCGTCGAGTGTGATAATGTAGTCCCGATGCTTTCTTTGAAGAGAGTCGTCTATTCAAAAAGTGTCAGCGAATAGCTCATTAATCAAGTTTCAGCTCTCGTTAACAATATTTATAAGGTCTCCGTGGAACTCCTCTTCGGGGGAGACCCCTAAGGTGAGCCGGTAAAACCTGGGAGGTCAAAACTAGGCTCCCTTACTTTTCAAGAATAAACCATCTAACATTTAGAAAATATTAAAAGTGAATCGGGTAGATGCTCTTGCGCGGCGGTCCCCTAGTCAGGCAATGGGGTTCGGCTTATGACCGAATGACCTCCCAGGTTTCAGGGGTTCGAATCCCCTCCGCCGCGTGTCTATAACTGGTCCTTGACCCTGAACTGCCTCTTGTAATGGGCTCTGATCTGGTCTAGTGTCTCGGCGTCCTGGGGTCCCTTGTCGTCGCGTATCCGTTTTATTCGTGCGAATCTGAGGGCGAAGCCACTCCTGTAGTTGGGGCTGCGCTGGACCTCGTTGAAGGCGACCTCGACGATGACCTCGGGGCGGACGGAGACCGTGTAGTCAGTCTCCGATACTTTGATTGCCTGTAGGCGTTTGGTCATCCAGCGGAACTCCTCGTCCGTGAGTCCCTTGAATGTTTTTCCGACGACCTTCCACTCGTCGCCGTCCCGGGCGGCGAGGTGATAGTTGCTCAGCCACCCCCTCCGTCTCCCGGAGCCCCAGTCCGCCGCGACTATGGTGAGGTCGACGGTCTCCGAGGGCTTGAGCTTGAGCCAGTCCTTCCCCCGGGCGCCGGGGTTGTAGTGGCTGTCGAGGCGCTTCGCCATCAGCCCCTCGTGGCCCGCCTTCATCGCCGCCTTGAGGAAGGCGGTGGCCTCCCTCGGGTTGTTGGTGATGGTGCGCTCAGCGAGGAGCTCCTTCGGGGTTATCTTGTTTAGGATGGCCCAGCGGGTCTCGTAGGGTTCGTCGATGAGGAGTGTGCCGTCGAGGTAGAGGATGTCGAAGAGGTGGAGGCTGAGGGGGATCTGCTCTATGGTCTGCTGGACGTCGGTGACCCTTGTGAAGCGGCGCATGAGGTCCTGGAATGGGAGGGGCTTCCCCCCGGGGCCGACGGCGGTTATCTCCCCCTCGACGATGATGCCCACCCTTGGGAGGAACCTCTGCACGAGGTTGACGACGTCGGGGACGCTCTCCGTAGCGTCGCTGAGGCGCCTGCTGTAGACCCTGACCTCGTCGCCGAGGCGGTGTATCTGGACGCGCGCGCCGTCGAACTTGTACTCGAAGACCGTCCTCCCCCCGTGCTCCTTTATGGCCTCCTCGGGGTCGTCGATGGTCTCCGCCAGCATCGGCTTGAGGGGGACGAACAGCTCGGGCTTGATGCCCTCCAGCCCCTTCTCCCCCTGGGTGAGGGCGACGAGGGCGACCTCCCCGAGGTTCCCCGTAAGCATGAGGGCGCGCCTCACGAGGGGGAGCGGGGCCCCCGAGGCCTCCGAGAGGGCGTCCAGCATCACCCCCTCGTTCACCCCTATCCTCATCTCCCCGAAGATGATCCTCACCAGGACCTCCACCTCCTCCCGACCCGCGTCGCTGATGAGGCCCACGAGCAGTCGCTCCTTCAACTTACGGGACTGGGCGCCCCGCGACATCGCTATCTCGCTCAGGGCGCTGTGGACTCGGCGGATGCTCAGCTGGTTCCTGAGCAGTGTCGTCTGCTTCCCCTTCTCGAGGACACGCTTCATCGTGCTCCAGCCGACCTCCAGGGTTCGTGGGTCGAACTCGGGGAAGATCTGGCCGACGATGAGGAGGACGGCGGGGGCGATCTCGTCTGGTTCGAGGCCGTGGAGGAACTCGGAGATGAGGCGCGTCTTCTCGGTCCGTTTGGTCGTCGCCTTGAGCGCCCTGCACAGCTCCTCGAGTCGGGTGAATGGGGTGGTCGTCTCAGACTCCTCCGAACCAGTCTCTGAGGCTCCTCTGGCCACGCGCCATCCTCATCCGCGTGATGACGGTCTCGACCCTCTCCCGGCTGAAGCTGCGCTCGTCGCAGAGGAACCTGATGAGTTCCTCCTCTTGGACTGGTTTCTCCTCCAAGGTATAGTTGTCGGTGGCGGGTGGGTGGAGGTAGAGGTCCCTTATGGTGTCGATGTCCGGGGTAAGCCGGTCCCTGATCTCAGGGGGGAGGTCCTCTAGGCGCCCGTGTTTCCTGAGGAGCTTGAGCGCCGTCTTGGGGCCTATGCCACTGATGCCGGGGTTGAAGTCCGTGCCGATGAGGATGCCGAGGTCGATGAGTTGCCCCCGCGAGAGCTGGAGCGTATCGAGTAGGTTTTCTAGCTCTATGATCTCTGGCTGGAGTTTGCGTGCGCGCCCCTTGCTGGGGAGCCACTCCTCCCCCTGTATGGTGATGTAGCGGACGAGGCGGGGGGCGCCGAACAGGAGGCTGTCGTAGTCCTGGCTGTTCGACGCCCAGACGTCCCCCCTCGCTGCCATATAGGCGGCCTGCGCCTCCCCCTCGCTCGGCGCCTGGACCCAGGGTATGCCGAGGAGGTCGAGGAGCCTCTTCGCGTCAGCGATCCCCTCCCCTGTCAGGCGCCCAGTCATGACGGCCTTCGACATCGCCGCCTTGTAGTCCCCCGCGGCGACGGCCTCCCTGTACTCCTCCTCGAACCTCTCCCTGACCACGCGCCGCTTCTCAATCTCCACCCTCTTCAACTGCGGCGGGCTGCCGTCGAAGACGAAGACGAGCCGCATCCCGTAGTCGGCGACGAGGCGCGTCGCGCGGAATGCGAGGCCGACCAGGTGGCTAGTCGTCCTGCCCCGGGAGTCCATGAGCGGTTGCCCGTCGCGCGTCCTTATCAGTGCCAGGAATTGGTGGAGGACGACGAAGCTGTCGACGGCGAAGCTCCTCCCCCTCAGGTATTCGAGGGTCACGACCCTCTTCTCGACTATCGGGGTGAGGTTGACGCCCAAACTAATCGGTTAAAGATTCTCCCGGAGGGGTTAAAGAGGTTACCACAGGCCGCCGAGAGTCACGTGGTAGACGATCAAGAAGGCGACGAGCAGGAGCAGCGCGGGGAGGAGGTACCTGTAGACCTTGTTGAGGTCCGACCTGTAGTACTGGTTCGTGAGTATGAGGCAGAGGTGGAGGGGGGACCCCGTGTAGCCCGCCACTATCCCCGCGAACATGATGGTCATCCAGTAGACGTTGATGGGCGCCACCAGCGGCATGAGGATGGGGAAGACTATCCCTATGCCGAGGGTAGGCTGCGCGGAGATGGCGCCGACGAGGAAAGGTATAACTATGAATAGGAGCAGGACCGGCACACCCATGCCGAGTATGTTCCCGAGCAGGGTGTTCACGCTCCCCGAGTCCATGACCATGTACCTGAAGAAGAGGGTCGCGAAGACGGCGGCGACGATGTCCAGCTTAACCCCCTTCGTGAAGAAGGTAGTGACGCGTTTCAGGTTCACCCTCCTCATCACGATCACCATCGCGATGCCCACGGCGACAGAGGCCCAGACGGGGATGCCCACGAGGGTGAGGGCGACCGTGACGAGGATGGGTGAGAGACTGATGAGGCTCCCTCGGTACTCCCTCTTCCACCCCTCAACCTTCTCCTCTCCCTGTATCCACCTCCAACTCACGGCGAAGCCGATTATCCAGGTCAGGAGGAAGAGGGGGAGGTTCGTCGTGATGAACTCGGTTAATCCTATCCCCGCGATGCTGCAGGCGAGTAGCGTCGAGGGGCTGATGGGCGAGGCCCAGTACCAGACGTGCCTGAACCAGACGTTGATGAAGGTCCTGTGCTCCGGCTTGAGCTTGAGCCTGTCCGACTCGGGCTCGTTGAAGGGCGCGGACATCAATGCGCCGCCCGGCATGGAGAGGATGCCGAAGAGGGCGGGTATCAGCGCCAGCAGGAACCTGCTCGGCAGGAAGCTGCGGAGCCCATCGATCAGCTCCACCATGTGCCCCGTCTCCTTCAGGGCGTAGCCGAAGACGGTGATGAAGCCCACGGCTGCGCACAGCTCCCACGTCGTCTTATCCTTCACCGTCTCCAGGAGGACGTCGACGAAGATGGTGAGGGGCTTACCCGAGGTCAAGCCGATGATGCCGGCGGCGATGAGTATGCTCCCGGCGAAGTCAAAGTTCCTGAACCTGAGGACGAAGATTACGACGAAGGCCGCGAGTAGACCCAACAGCTCGATCATGACTGCGCCTGCTTATCCACACGAATCGATCGGGTCCATATAAAACCCTTTCAGCCCACCGGAGTCTATTTACACCGAGGCGCCTGGGATACACCCATGACGGAAGAGCAGGCCGACATCATCCTATTCCGCATCCCCCTCTGCGGGAAGTGCAAACAGGTGGTCGCAAACTTGGCGCAGGTGAAGAAAGATCGCCCCGACTTGAAGGTGCGGGTTTACACCCTTCCCGACCACATAGGCGAGGCGAGGAGACACGGGCTGCTCACCGTCCCCGCCCTCCTCATCAAGGGGAAGCCACACAAGGGCGTTCTAAGCACCCAGGAGATACTCGCCGCCCTCGACGCCCCGACTTAATCTGTACCGCTGATCCATAACAATATAATATACTCCCATCAATCGGCTGAACAAGCAACCAAGAGGCTACACATGATGCGAAGGGGAACGGAGGCGGGAGAAGCATTACGAGACCCCACACGGGGGAGACCCGTCCTCATCGTCGACGACGACGACTTCCTTACCGACACGTTCCAGCTCATCCTCGAGGACGCCGGGTTCTACGTGGAGACGGCGGCGACGGGGACGCAGGCCCTCGCCAAAGCCGATGCGACGCCCTTCAAACTCGTCATAACCGACCTGAACCTCCCCGACATAGAGGGGAGCGAACTTTCACGCCTCCTAAAGGAAAAGCTGTCCGGGGTCAGCGTCATCCTGCTCACCGGCGCGAGCAACCTGCAAAAGAGCCGGGAGGGGGAGAAACCAGATAGGGTGCTGGAGAAGCCCATCGACCCACTCGAACTGCTGAGGGTCTCGAACAGCCTCTCATCGAATTTATGAGGCTATGAGAGCAGTTTCTGGAGTCTGCCCTCGAGCATCTTCCTCGGCAGCGCGCCCAGCGTCTTGTCCGCGAGCTTGCCGTCCTTGAAGTAGAGGATGGTCGGGATGCTCCTTATCCCAAACTTCATGGGGACCTTCCTGTTCTCGTCGACGTTGAGCTTCCCGAAGGTGATGTTCGTGTACTCGCCGGCGAGCTGCTCCACGACGGGGCTGAGCATGTTGCATGGGCCGCACCACGCCGCCCAGCAGTCGATGACTGCGAACCTGTTCTTCGCTATGAACTCCCCGAATGAGGTGTCCGTGACTTCGACCGTCTTGTGTTCGGCCATTCTTTGTCGATCTCTTCTCCTGTTGCGCCGGATATAAAGATATTTAAAGGTGTTCAACACCATTGAACATGTGTCTCTTGGGGAGCTGCAGAGCCTGATAAACGCCCCCGACCTCGGGGCGGATGACCTGATGAGGTGCGCCCTCGGCGTAAAGACCGCGGAGGTCGAGGCGTACTGCGCACTCTCCGGCCTGGGAAAGACGACGGTGCAGGAGGTGGCCGAGAGGCTCGACAAGAGCCGCCCCACGACTCAGAGGCTCCTACAATCCCTCGTCGAGAAGGGGCTTGCGACCCGCGAGGAGGAACTCATAGGGCTTGGTGGCTACAAGTACGTCTACAGCGCGGTGCCGCCCGAGAGGCTGAAGGCCTCGATACGCGGGATGCTTGACAGGTGGTACGAGAAGATGGTGAAGGAGCTCGACGACCTCCCCTCGAAGATAGAGGAGATGGGGTGCCCGCGCCGGTTTAGCAGGTGACCATGTACCTCTCTATCTCCCACGGCGTGATCCGTGGGCGACTCGACGCCCAGTCCGTCCCCACATACTTCAGGTACGCCTCATACTCCGCCCTCTTCGCCTTGACCAAATTGTTACTGATGTACTCCCCGAGGGCACCCGTCAGGACCTTGTCCTTCTCGAAGACGTCGACTGCCTCACCGAGGTTCTCCGGGAGCATCTCCAGCCCCTCGGCGTGGTAGACGTTGTCGTCGAATATCTCGGGCGGGTCGGCCTTCCGTTTGACGCCGTCGAGGCCGGCCTTCAGCATCGCGGTTGTGGCGAGGTAGGGGTTGCAGCTCGGGTCGGGGTGCCTGTATTCGATGCGGCTGACCTTGGCCTTGTCCCCGGGGTACTGTGGGACGCGCACTATGGCGGACCTGTTGCCGAGGCCCCAGGCTATGTAGACGGGCGCCTCGTAGTGGGGTACCAGCCTCTTGTAGCTGTTGACGATGGGGGCGACGACCATGCTCATGGCGCGTGAGTGGCTGAGGATGCCGGCGACGTACTGGAAGGCGAGCTTGCTCAGGCCAGTCTCGCTGTCCCTGTCACCGAAGAGGTTCCTCCCCGTCTTGAGGTCGAACATGCTCTGGTGGTAGTGGCTGCCGCTGCCGTTCATCCCCCAGAAGGGCTTTGGCATGAATGTGGCCGAGGTCCCCTTCTTATCGGCTATGGTCTTGACGACGAGCTTGTAGAGGACGACGTTGTCCGCCGTCTTTAGGGCGTCGGCGTAGCGGAAGTTGATCTCCTGTTGCCCCTGGCCGACCTCGTGGTGGATCTTGTCGAGTTGGAACCCGGCTGCTTCGAGGTTCATCATGGTGTCCAGTTTGAGGTCCTCGGTGGGGTCCATGGGTGGGATGTAGAAGTATCCGCCGGCCCCGAAGGGGGCGATGCTGCCGTTGCTCCTGCTCACGTAGAAGTACTCGAGCTCGGGCCCCGTGTTGAGGCCCATGCTCTTCTCCTCGAGCTCGTCGAGGGTGACCTTGAGGCGTCCCCTGCAGTCGCCCTCGAAGTGTGTGCCGTCGGGGTTGCTCAGGTAGGTGAACATGAGGGCGACGCCGGGCGTCTCCCACATGGGGATGAGGAACGTGCTCGGGTCGGGGTGGAGGGCGAGGTCGCTGTGCTCTATGTTGACGAGGCCCATGCTGGAGCCGTCGAAGCCTATGCCCTCCTTGAGGGCTGTGGGGAGCTGGTACTCGGGGATGAGCATGGCGCGCGGCATACCATTCAGGTCGATGATCACTAGACGAATGTATCGAATATCACGCCTCTTCACCTCGGACATGATCGGCTCAACGCTCTCGGGGTGGGTCAACGCGAACTTGATCATAATAAACCCGGATACCGCCGAGGATCAATATATACCTTATCCCATTTTATCTAAACAAATGTATAGCTAGAAGCCCTGTTATAGAAATGGGCTACTCCTTTGATAGGCTCGTAAGCAGAGCCCCGACTAGGATCGCGCCGCCCCCGAGGAGTGTGAGGGGGGCTGGGACCTGACCGAAGAGGGCGAAGGAGCCGATGAACGCCGCCACCGGTTCGAGGTACAGCCAGACGCTCGCCTTGACCGCCTCCAGCTTGCTGAGGGCGTAGTTCCAGAGTAGGTACCCGCCGCTGCTGCATATCACGGCGAGGTAGAGGATGCTCCCCCACTGAGACGTGGTGACCGCTGAGAGGGCGCCCCAGTCCGAGGTCAGGCTCAGTGGGAGGAGGAAGAGCATCCCCCAGAGCGTCGTGTACGCCGTGACCATGAGCGGCTTCCCGATCCTCTTCATCAGCCTCCTGCTCAGCGTCGAGTACATGCTCCAGCAGACCGCGTTGCCGAGGAGGCAGGCGACGCCGACGAAGAAGAGCCAGTCGACGCTGCCTATGAAGAGCTTCGGCAACGCTATCAAGGCGACGCCGGTTAGCCCGAGGGCGATCCCGACCCCCTTCTTGGCGTTGAACTTCTCCTTCAGCAGCACCGTCCCGGCGATGCCCGTCAGTACGGGTATGAGCCCCGTCACGAGCACCGCCGAGACGCCGGCCCCCGCGTACTGGACGCCCGTGTACTGCAGCCAGAAGTAGATGCTGATGCTCAGGAACCCGAAGGCCGCCAGTTCCTTCATATCCGCCATCGTCGGCCTGTTGCCCCTCCTGTACTCCCAGATGATGATGGGCGAGTAGATCGCTGAGGCGATGATGAACCTGGTCGTGGCGAGTATCACCGGCGAGAGCGTGGTGAGGACCATGCTCGCCGCCACGAAGCTGAGACCCCAGATGATGGACACGACGATCGCCGCCGCCGTCCCGTAACCCTTCTCACTCAACAAGACGACACCTATAACCGTTAATGAAACCCGCTTCTACCATCTACATATATTAAGCTTATGACAAATTTCATATACACGTGTATACTTAAACCACCTTAAAGTGAAAGGAGTAGAATCTGCCACGTTCATGCTCGATGAGATAGACCGGAAGTTGCTACAGGAACTGCTCAAAGACTCTAAGAGGAGCCAGAGGGAGCTCGCCAAGGCGATAGGCGTCTCGACGGCGACTGTGATCAACCACATAAGCCGTCTCGAGTCGGCGGGGGTGGTCAAGGACTACACCGTCATGGTCGACTGGGAGAGGCTCGGCTACGACCTCACCGTCATCATAGAGATCACCGTCGCCCGGGGGAAGCTTATCGAGGTCCAGAAGACGATCAGCAAGCTCCCCTACGTCTGCGCCGTCTACGACATCACCGGCGAGATAGACAGCATGGTCATCGCCAAGTTCAAGAACAGGCAGGAGCTGAGCGAGTTCCCCAAGCAGCTCCTCAGCATGCCGGACATCGAGAGGACGAACACCCACGTCGTCCTCAACACGGTGAAGGAAGACTTCAGGATGCTCGGCAACCTGAGGTAGGGCTACTTCCTTTTCTTGGCCTCTTTGGCGACGCGTTCCAGGTAGTCCTCCCTGGGTGGGGCGAAGCACTCGATGAGTACGGCGGGTTTGTCGCCGGTCGCGTCGAAGTTGTGGGGGACGCCGCCGGGGGCGAGGAATGTGCACTGTGCCTTGATGTGGGTCTTCTCGTCGCCGATGTAGAGGTCTCCCTCGCCCTCGTGGAGGTAGCCTATCTGCTCGTGTGGGTGGCTGTGTGGGGGTGTGGGTAGCCCGGGCTCGATGGTGTTTATCATCATCATGCACTTCTCGCCAGCCATGAGTATCTCGCCGCGGCGCCCCTTCACGGTCTCCAGCTTGGGCGCATCCCTTCGCTTAACGATCTTAGCCATAACTATCCACAGCTACTGGAGGTTTCGCGTTTAAGATATTTTGGGGCTCGAATAAGGTTATTAAAACCGGTTCCTAACATTTCCCTCGATGTAGTTGTCGTTGAAGGTGGGTCGGCTCTTCGGCGTCGAGGTGCGCCTCCACTATACGTGGTTCCTGATCTTCGCGTTGCTCGCGTGGTCGCTAGCCTGGGGCTACCTTCCGGATGGCTATCCTGGGCAGAGTGACGCATTCTACTGGGGGGTCGGCGCCGTCTCGGCGGCGATGCTCTTCGTCTCCGTGCTCGTCCACGAGGTCGCCCACTCCGTCGTGGCGCAGAGGTACCAGATCAAGGTGAACAGCATCACCCTCTACTTCCTCGGCGGGGTCTCGGAGATCGCTGAGGAGGCTCATACACCCGAGGCGGAGCTCAGGATGGCGGCGGCGGGCCCGCTGACGAGCATAGTGTTGGGAGTCGTCTTCTATGGGGTCTTCCTCATCGGAGGAGGCCTCCCCCTCGCCGTGGTGGCGGTCCTCGAGTACGCCGGGTACATCAACATCGTCCTCGCCGCCTTCAACCTCATCCCCGCCTTCCCCATGGACGGGGGCAGGGTGCTCAGGGGCATCATCTGGGGGAGGAACAAGGACATCCTCAAGTCGACGAGGCTCGTGACTAACGTCTCCCGCGTGATCAGCTCCCTCTTCGTCGCCTTCGGCCTCCTCGAGACCATCTTCTACGCCAACTTCGACGGCATCTGGCTCCTCTTCATAGGCCTGTTCGTCCAGAGCAGCGCTCAGGCGAGCATGAACGAGACGCGTATAGCCCAGGCCCTCACGGGTGTCACCGTCGGCGAGATCATGTCTCGGGAAGTAAAGACCGTCGAGCCCGGCCTGACCCTCCAGCAGGTTCAGGACTACGCGTTTGCTACCTACAAGCACCATGGCTTCCCCGTCGTCAAGGACGGTGAGCTCCTCGGCGTCATCACGGGTGAGGACGTGAGGCGGGTCAAGCCGGAGCACTGGGACGAGAGGCGTGTCGAAGACGTGATGAAGCGGACCGGCGGCCTCGTCACGGTGAAGCCTGGGGACGCCGCCGTGGACGCCCTGATAAAGATGGCCAAGGCGGGCGTCGGGAGGCTCCCCGTGGTTGAGGGGGGGAGGCTCGTCGGGATCGTCACCCGCGGCGACTTCACCAGGGTGATCCAGGAGCGCCTCAAGTTCCGGAGTTAGACGAGCCTGCCCGCGGGGATGTTCCTCTCATCGAGGAACGCCTTGACCTCCCCCAGTGTTGGGACGTTCCTCCTCGCCGCCTTTTTCCCCACCTTGACGGCTCCGGCGGCGTTCGCGAGTGCGGCGACGTCGCCCTGTGGCCACCCCTTGAGTGTGCCGTAGACGATGGCGGCGTCGAAGGAGTCGCCTGCGCCCATCGTGTCAACGACGTTTACCCTGAACCCCGGGTAGTGCTCGGCGCCCGAGGCGGTGTAGATGGAGCAGCCGTCGGCACCACGCTTCAGGACAACCTTCCCCGCGCCCAGGCCGAGGAGACGGTCATCGAACTCAACTCTCTTTCTAGGCATAGGGAGCATACCACCTGAATGGTGGTGAGAAAAAGTGCCCTGAGGATGAGACGGTTTCCCGGGGGCTACTGCCCCCTGCGGAGGGTCCTGCCCGGCAGCTTCCCCGTGTGCTTCCCCTTATCAACGGTGAAGACGCCGTTGCAGACGACGTAGGGTATCCCCGTGGGGAACCTGTGGGGCTCGACGAAGGTCGCCTCATCCTTCACCGTCTCGGGGTCGAAGACGACGACATCAGCTTTGTATCCCTCGCGCAGCAGGCCGCGGTCATTGAGGCCGAGGCGCTGGGCTGGGGCGCTGGTCATCTTCCTGACCGCCTCCTCCATGCTGATGACCTTCTCCTCCCGGACGTACTTGCCCAATACCCTCGGGAATGTGCCGTAGTATCGGGGGTGCGGCTTCCCTATGCCGAGGATGCCCTTTGGGCTGATGGCTGAGCCGTCGCTCCCAACCATCCCGATGTGGCTCCTCATCACGGTCTTGACGTCCTCCTCCGCCATGCCGAACATGACGCTGGGGACCACCGTGTTCTCCGCGAGCAGCAGGTCGCAGGCGGCGTCGTGGGGCTTCTTCCCCTGCTCCTTCGCTATCTCCGCGATGGTCTTCCCGTTGTACTGTGGGTTGTTCTTCGCATAGACGATGAGGACGCCGTCCCAGTCGCGCTCTATGCGCTGCTCCTTCGCCATCCGTTTGCGTAACTCGGGGTCCCGGAGGCGCTCCATCATCTTCTCTGGTCCGCCCTCGTGGGCCCAGTGGGGGATTATGGCGGCGAGGCCGGTGCTCGAAGCGATATAGGGGTACTGGTCGAAGGTCACGTCGATTCCCCGGGCGCGGGCCTCCTCGACGAGGGCGATGCTCTGCTTCACCATACCCCACGCCTTCTTCCCCGAGGCCTTGAAGTGGGCTATCTGCACCGGGAGACCCGCCTTCTCACCGATCTCCACCGCCTCCTTGACGGCGTCGAGCAGCGAGTCCTTCTCCTCCCCCCGGATGTGGCTCGCGTAGAGACCCCCATGCTTCGCCGACACCTTCGCCAGCTCAATTATCTCAGGCGTCTTCCCGTAGACGCTCGGCGGGTAGATTAGGCCGGTGCTCATCCCGTATGCGCCCTCCCTCATGGCGTCATCCACGAGCCTCTTCATCTTCCTCAGCTCCGCGTCGGTGGGCTCCCGGTTCTCGTGGCCCATGACGTTCTGGCGGACGGTGCCGTGGCCGACCCAAGTCGCCACGTTGAAGGCTACGCCCAGCCTGTCGACGCGGTCAAGGTAATCCCTCATCGAGGCCCAGTCGAACTCGAAGTCGTCGGGGACGCCGCCGCGCCCGTACTTCTCCCTGTACTCCTTAACAGACCCGTTCATCGGAGCCGCGGAGCTGCCGCAGTTACCGACCACCTCGACGGTGATGCCCTGGTAGACCTTCGACTCGACGCGTGGGTCGATGAGGAGGGGGATGTCGCTGTGGCTGTGGATGTCCATGAAGCCGGGGGCGACGATGTGCCCCTTCGCGTTCACCTTCCTCTCCGCCGTGGCGCCCCGCAGGTCCCCGACGGCCACGATCTTGTCCACGACGACGCCGACGTCGGCCCTGAACCAGGTGTTACCGGACCCGTCGACGACGTGCCCGCCCTCAAACAGGATGTCGAACTTCAAAACTAGTCACACAGGATACGGTTGGTGGGACGCGATAAATGGTTTAGCATCCCCCGAGGGGGCATTACCTCTATACCCCACGGTTTCGAGGGATCAATGGGGTGACACGGGACGTCGAAGCCTTATCACTACGTCAGGTTCCGTTGGCTGAGGCCGCTAGACCTCGACGCCGCGGTCGCGGAGCTGGGTGGCTCCTTTGAGGTCGTGAAGAGGGTGAGACCCAGGGACGATCGGGAGCTTACCCTCTACGGGGATCAGAGGGACGAGGTCACCGCCACCGCGGACACACTCGCCGCCGTCATGAACCCGTACAGGGCGATACTCTTCCAGAAGGAGCGGAGGTCATTCACCGCAAGGGACGTGGCTCTGCGCGCATGGGTCTTCGAGATGTACGACAAGACGACGCCGACCCCCTTCCCGTGGGGAGGCGACTCAGAGCCGAGATACGAGGTCGAGGGCGAATAGACCCGCGGTGAGTACGCCATAGAGACGGGCGTAAAACGAATCTGAGAATGTTTTAGACCCTATAAACCGGGTGGAGGCTACTGGAGCTTCTCCTTGAGGAGCCTGCCCAGCGTCTGTATGCCGGTGACTATCTCCTCCTCGGAGGGGAGGCTGTAGTTGAGGCGCATGTAGTTATGGACGGGCTTGGTGAAGAAGAGGCTCCCTGGCACGAAGGCGACGCCCTTAGCGACCGCGTCCTTTAGGAGGTCATCCGTGCTGACCGTCTTTGGGAACTTGACCCAGAGGAAGAGGCCGCCCTTGGGCTCGTCCCACTTCGCCTTCTTGGGGAAGCTCGTCTCCATCGCCTCGAGCATAATGTCCCTCTTCTTCCTGTAGACCTTCGTCACCTTAGGTATCTGCCTCTCCACGTCGCCGCGCCTGAATAGCTCCGCGGCCGCGTACTGGCTGAGGCCGTCGTTGCAGATGCTTATGTTGTTCTTCGCCTCGATCATGTGGCCCGTGAACTCGGGGTTCGCGGTGATCCAGCCGATCCTCATCCCCGGCGACACCATCTTGCTGAAGGTGCTCGTGTACATGACGCGGCCCGACTTGTCCATGCCGGCGAGGGGTGTCGGCATCGGCCCCTCGAAGCTGATGTAGCCGTAGGGGTTGTCCTCGAAGATTATGAGGTCGTGCTTCTCCGCGAACTCCAGCACCCTCTTCCTCCTCTCCATCGTCATGAGGCTGCTGTCGGGGTTCTGGAAGCTGGGTATTATGTAGAGCATCTTCGCCTTCTTCCCCTCCGCCTTGATCTTCTTCAGCTTCTCCTCGAGCACCTGCGTGTCCATGCCCTCGGCGTCGATTGGGATGTCGACGAACTTGGGGTTCTGCTGCCTGAAGGCGGAGAGTGCCTGTAGGTAGGTGGGGGCGCCGACGAGGATCATGTCGCCCCTGTCTATGAAGACCCTGCTGACGAGGTCGATGGCCTCCTGGCTGCCCGTCGTTACGATGATCTCCTTGGCGGGGTCGGCCTTGATCTTGTGCCCCGCCATGAATGTTGATAGTTCCTTGAGGAGGGAGGGCATGCCCGCCGTCCCGCCGTACTGGAGCATCTCCGCCCACGCCTGGGGTGAGGCCTCCTCGAATATCCTCTTCACCTCGGTCGAGGGGAGGCTCGGCACATCGTAGCTGCCACCCGTGAACCTGATCAGTTTCGTCCCCGGCTTGGGGAGGAGTATCGAGTTCATTATGCCGGGCGCGAACGTCGTGCCGAGCTTTGAGTAGAACCTCTTCGAGTCTAGCAAGGCGATCGAAGACGCTAATGTCACCTTGATATTAACGATTATGCCACCGCCCCGCCGGCAGGCATACCTCAAGGAATAATTATTGTATATTCAGACTCGGAGAAACCTTATAACTGATTCAATCGAAGTCTCATGGAGTCGAGGATGGTCAAGGCAGCGCCGTTTAGCCTCGCCGCGTCCCGTGCCTCGACCCGTAGTTGTTATTGAGGTTGAAACCATGGTAGAGGAAATAAGGCTCCACGGTCAGGGCGGCCAGGGCGTCGTCGCTGCCGGTGAACTCATCGCGATAGCTGCCTCATATGAGGGCAAGTTCTGCCGCGCCTTCCCCATGTACGGGTCCGCCAGGCGAGGCGCGCCGGTCCTCGCCTTCGCCCAGATAGGGGACGAGTCGGAGGCAACACGATCCATGATCTACTACCCCAAGTACCTCCTGGTGCTTGACCCTCAGATGCCGGAGATCATGGACGTCACCACGGGCCTAGTCCCCGGCGGCGTCGTCGTGTACAACACACCAAAGAAGGCCGAGGAGGCCGCGAAGCTCTTCAAGGCGAAGCTGGGCAAGATCGCCGTCGTCGACGCGACGGGCATCGCCCAGCGCGTCATAGGGCGCCCCATCCCCAACACGGCGATGCTCGGCGCCTTCGCCAAGACGACGGGGATACTCAAACTGGAGTCCATCGACAAGGCAATCGACAAGAGGTTCCCCGCCAAGCTCGCCGCCACGAACAAGGGCGCGGTAAAGATGGGGTACGACATGGTTGAGGTGAAGACGCTGTGAGCCAGGATAAGAGTTTGATAAAGGGATTCGCCCTCATGGACATGTCCATCAGGGGAGGCCAGTACGTCGGCAACTGGCGCGTACTCATGCCCGTGATCGACGAGGCGAAGTGCGTCGCCTGCGGCCTCTGCGCCACCATCTGCCCAGAGGCGGCCATCACGGGGAAGCCGAAGGTGAAGCCGAAGATCGACATGCGCTTCTGCAAGGGCTGCGGCGTCTGCGCCAACGAGTGCCCCCAGAAGGCGATCGAGATGAAGAAGGAGGCTACGAAGTAATGGCAGACTTCGACGTTATCCAGGGCAACAAGGCCCTTGCATACGGTGTAAAGCTCGCCCGGGTAGAGGTCATACCCGCGTACCCAATAACCCCTCAGACGACCATCATCGAGTACCTCGCCGAGTTCGTCGCCAACGGGGAACTCGACGCCGAGTACATCCACGCCGACGGCGAGCACAGCTGCATGGCCATGGCCGTCGGCGCCGCCCTAGCGGGGGCACGCGTATTCACGGCGACCTGCAGCCAGGGCCTCGCCTACATGCACGAGTGCGTCGCCCAGGCCGTAAACTACAGGACGCCACTGCTTCTCGGCGTCGCGAACAGGACCCTCGGTTGGTATTGGAGCCTCGGCCCCGACTACAGCGACATAATGCCCGAGCTCAACCTCGGCTACCTCGTCAACTTCGCCGAGAGCAACCAGGAGGTTCTCGACATGACCCTACAGCTCTACAAGATCGCTGAGGACTACAGGGTGCTCCTCCCGACGATGATGAGCCTCGACGGCTTCTACCTCAGCTACAGCCAGGAGAGGGTCTGGATGCCCGACCAGGAGGTGGTCGACAAGTGGCTCCCGCCCTACAAGGCGCCGTACCCGGTGGACCCGACCATCAACGACAAGTTCCCCACGGCGAGCATCCCCCCCGTGATGCACACCCCAATGAGGCGCATCTACGAGGAGATACTCCAAGACAGCAGGAAGGTGATACAGGAGGTCGACACGAGCTTCGGTAAGACCTTCGGCCGCCACTACGGCGGCCTCGTCGAGGAGTACAAGACGGAGGGCGCGGAGGCGCTCCTCGTCACCATGGGCAGCATGACGACGGCCGGGCGCCGCGCAGTCGACAAGCTACGCTCAGAAGGCGAGGAGATAGGACTGGTGAAACTCCGCTTCATGCGCCCATTCCCCGACGTAGAGATGAGGGAGATCGCCAGCAAGGTCAAGGCGATAGGCGTCGTCGACCGCATGATGCTTCACGGCACCAGGGGCGGAGGCGCCTTCCAGGACGTCAAGTCGGCCCTCTACAACAGCAACGTCAAGATACCCCTCCAGGGCTTCGTCACCGGGATGGGCGGCGAGGACATACCCATCGACGACATGTACCTGATGGGCAAGAAGGTCCTACAGGTCGCCAAGGCGAAGAGGGTCGAGAAGGAGGTCGAGTTCATCGAGCACAAGTTCACCGGGATGGGCAAGCCCGTCGAGGTCGAGTGGGACGAGCCCATCTACCCAGGCAGCGACGGCTGCGCAGGCTGCGGGGCTAGCATAATCGTGAGGCACCTCCTCAAGGTCCTTGGCCCCAACACCATCGTCATCAACCCGCCGAGCTGCAGCGGCGTCAACTACGGTCAGGCCGTCCGCGTACCCTGGATACTCGCCAACTTCGCCGCGGCCGCGGCATACGAGACAGGCGTCTACCGCGCCATGAAGAAGAAGGGGAAGGCCGACAAGGTCTGCATCACCAGCTTCGCAGGCGACGGCGGCACAGCCGACATCGGCTTGCAGAGCCTATCGGGGGCCGCTGAGCGCGGCGAGCCGATAATGTGGCTCTGCTACGACAACGAGGCCTACATGAACACCGGCATCCAGCGCAGTGGCTCGACTCCGCTCTTCAGCGCCACGACGACGACGCCGGCGGGCAAGGTCATCCCCGGCAAGCAGGTCAGGCGCAAGAACCTGGAGATGATCATGGCGGCCCACAGGATACCCTACATCGCCACAGCTAGCCTGAGCTACCTCCCCGACCTGGAGAGGAAGATAAAGAAGGCTGTCGAGGTGACGAAGGCGGGGAAGGGCCTCGCCTTCCTACACGTCCACCAACCCTGCGCCACCGGCTGGTACTTCCCCGAGAACAAGACGGTGGAGATCGGTAAGCTCGCCGTCCAGACGGGTGCCTGGCCGCTGATGGAGATAGACGAGGGGAACTTCAAGCTCAACCTCAAGCCGAAGGAGCTACGCCCCATCGCGGAGTACCTGAAGCCGCAGGGGAGGTTCCGCCACCTGTCCGAGGGTCAGCTTGAGTTCCTGCAGAAGGACGCCCAGACCGAGTGGAGCGCCCTGCTGGAGCTGGAGAAGCGCGGACGCTTCCCCGGCTACTAAAACCCTTTCTCTTCTTTTATAGGGCCACATCGCCTATGGCGAAGGCGGTGTGTCTCGTTTTCTCCGCCTGCACGGGTTTGCCGCCGGCTACGGCCATCATCTCATCCAGCAGGCGGTCTCCGCACTCATTCACCGTCTCCGCGCCGATGAGGACGGGGCTGGCGTCGAAGTCGATGATGTCCTCGAGCCTGTCGACGGTCTTCTTGGTCGCGGTTATCTTGACGACGGGCGCGAGGGGGGAGCCGATGGGGTTGCCGCCTCCCGTCGTGTAGGCGAGCATCTGGGCGCCCGAGGCGAGCATGTCCGCGGCGGCGCAGCTGCCTATGCCGTGGCTCGTGTTCATGACCCAGAGGCCCTTGCCGGTGATCTTCTCGCCGGGGCCGAGGACGCCACGTATCGTCGTCGTGCCCCCCTTCCTGACTCCTCCGAGGCTCTTCTCGACGAGTGTCGTGAGGCCCCCAGCGATGTTGCCGGGTGTGGGGTTTCCCTCCCTGAGGCTGTGGCCCATCCTCTTGTAGTAGACCTCCAGTCTGTCGGTCATGGCTATGATCTCGTCGCCGATCTCCTTTGTGTCGGCCCTCCTCGCCATGAGGCCGGCGGCACCGTAGAGGCCACTCGTCTCGCCGATGATGACCGCCCCGCCCAACCCGATGAGCCTGTCCGCCATCGCGCCGACGGCGGGGTTCGAGGCGATGCCCGAGCCCGTGTCGCTGCTCCCGCATTGCGTCGCTATCGTCAACTCGTCGACGCCTATGCTCGTCCTCTTAGCCCCCGCGATCTCCTTCTTCAGCTCCCCCACGAGCTCGACGCCTCTCTTTACGGCCTTCTCGTTGCCGCCCTCGTCGTGTATCCTGATGTGGCGCGTCGGTTTGTCCCCCGCCGCCTCCGCGAGCTTCGTTGCATCTACCTGCTCGCAGCTGAGCCCCACAGTTAGGACGGCGCCGACGTTGGGGTGGCTGACGATGCCCCTGAGGACGCGCAGGGTGTGTTCCTTCTCGGGCCCCACCTGCCCACACCCACCCTCGTGTGGGAAGACGTTGGTGGAGGTAGCCTCGGCTATGCTCCTCGCGACGGAGACGCTGCAGAGGACGGTCGGGACGACGGCGACGTAGTTTCGTACCCCGGCGCGGCCGTCGGCGCGCCTGTATCCCATGAAGGTCGTCTTCACAGCTTCCTCACCTCGTCTACTATGTCCTCGACGTTGTGGACGTGCACGTGGTCCCCGGCGGGTATCTCCGCCGTCGCCCTCCCTATCCACTCGCCGTACTTGACGACGTAGTCCCCCCTTGGTATGTCAGATAGGGCGAACTTGTGCCCCTCGGGGATGTCCCGCAGGAGCTTGACCTTGCCCACGTTGGTCTCCATAACAGCGCCCTTCTTGAGCGTCTCAACGACCGTTGCGACGTTATCCCTCTCGTCGACGACGACGTATCTACGAGTGCCCGTCATCTCAGAACCCCAGACAGTACGCGATCCAGTAAGTTGCCCCACCATCGTTTAGGATGTTCGATGGTTGAACCGTTATATGCCTACTCGGGGGCTTCTACCCTGATAGCTATGCCTAGGAAGATCACTCTCGAAGACGTTGAGGCCCTGACGATAGGTGGCACGATCCTCGGTGGGGGCGGAGGCGGTTGGCCCGACGAGGGCCGCGCCGCGGGTAAGCTCGCGTTGGAGCTCGGTGGCGTCGAGCTCTGGAGCCCCGAGGAGGCTCCCCCCGAGTGGAACGTGATCACGGTCGCGGCACTCGGCGCCCCCACTCAGAGGGGGGAGACGAAGGCGCGCCACTTCATACGCGCCGTCCAGATGCTCTGGGAGGCCGGCGTTGAGTTCGACGGCGTCATCGCAGCCGAGAACGGTGGACAGAACAGCTTCGGCGGCTGGATACCCGCCGCCGCGCTGGGACTCCCAGTGGTCGACACCCCCGGTGACGGCCGCGCCCACCCCACCGCCATGATGGGGAGCATGGGCATCCACCGCATCGACTACAACTCCGTAAAGGCCGGGGCCACCGAGGGAGCCGAGATGGTCTGCTGGGGCACCCTCCAGAGGACGAGCAACCAGATACGCTTCATGGCGGGCGACTGCAAGGCCCTAATCGCCATGGCGCGCGACCCGATACCCGTCGAGTGGTGCCTCGAACACGGCGCCCCAGGCGCCATACAGCAGGCCATAGACCTCGGCAACGCCTACCTCAAGGCCAAGAAGGGCGAGGCGGCCGTCAAGGCGGCGACCAAGTTCCTCGACGGAGAACTCATCGAGAAGGGGAAGATAGTCGAGATGATAAACGACGCCAAGGGCGGCTTCGACGTCGGCGTCATGACCATCAAGGGGGAGAAGACGTGGGAGCTAGGCTACGTCAACGAGTACATGACCCTCGAGGCCGGCGGCAAGCGCCTCGCCACCTTCCCCGACCTGATGACCACGTTCAACGCCGACGGCGACCCCGTCACGAGCGCCGCCCTCAAGCAGGGCGACGGCGTCTACCTCGTCACCGTCCCCAAGGAGAAGATCAAGGTAGGGGACGGCAACAGGTACCCCGAGATATACGAACCCGTCGAGAAGGCCCTAGGCAAACCCATGGTAAAGTACCTGAAGGGGTACCTCAAGCCCTAGGCCGGGTTCTCACTCCCTTTTTAATACCCTCATAGAGTTACCAGACTTTTTCCCCTAGGTTTTCGGTGATGGGCGAGGTCCTCATCGAGACCCTTGCAAGCCACCATTTACCCCGACAGGAGAACGTCGTCGAGGCGCACGGGGGTCATCTCTGCTAAAGCGGGCGTCGGGAAGGGGACGACGTTTCGGGTATTGCCCCCGCTTACGCCGCCGAAGAATGGAGTGTTAACTGGGGGTTATTTTCCCCGGCCTAGAAGTCGCGCTCCATGAGTGTCAGCTTCTGGTAGCTTCCCCTCTTCTCAGCCTTCCTGTAGATGTGGTCGGCGACGATGACATCCTCCAGGGCGAGGCCGATGTTTATGGCGAGGATGCGCTCCCTCTGGTTCTCCCTGCCCTTCTTCTTCCCCGCCACGATCTCCCCCAGCTCGGCGTAGAGCTTCGGCAGCCCTTCGGGGAAGGCGCCCTGCTCGTGGAAGTGGGTGGTCTGGTCCCAGCTGTCCGTGACGAATTTGTCCGCCGTCAGTATGGCGTCGCCGTACCACGCCCGGCTCGCCTCGAGCCCCATACCGAGGGCCCCGGGTTTGAACCACTCGTTCTTCACAAGCGGCTTGGGCAGCCTCTGCGTCGCGGTGAGGATGATGTCGGAGCCCTTCGCCGCCTCCTCGACGCTCTCCACCGGCGTGACGTCGACGCCCGCCTGCTTCTCAAGGTCCTTGTACCTCTTCGCCGCCTCGGGGTTGATGTCGTAGGCCTTTACCTTCTTCAGCGTCGGGACAACCTCCTTGAGGGCGCCTAGGGTCATCCTCCCCTGGACTCCGCAGCCGATGACGCCGAGGGTCTCCGAGCCCTTCGAGGCGCAGAACTTGGCCGTCACGGCGGAGACCGCCGCCGTCCTGACCGCGGTTATCCACCGGCAGTCCATGATCGCCGTTGGGAGCCCCGTCTCCATGTCATTAGTGATCATCACGCCGAGGATCTGGGGCAGGCCCAGCTCCCTGTTGCTCGGGTAGCCACTCACCCACTTTATGCCGCCGATGCCCAGCTTACGGAAATACGCCGGCATGGCGTGGATGAAGCTGTCACTCTTAGCGTGTATGCCCGGCTTGGGGGGATTCTCCACCTGACCGAGGCCGTGCTCCTTCAACCCCTGCTCGACTAGGGGGATGATCTCCCTCATCGGGATGTCCATGTCTAGGATGTCCTCCTGTGAAAGGTACAGCATCTCTACGCGCTTCAACGATAGCCACCTGAACCTGTATCGCCTACTAACGATTTAGCACTTAGGAATAATCCTCGTCGGGGGTCGCCTCGTGGCTTATGGGTTTGTGTCTCGGCAAACGCTTGCCTTCCTCAACTTTTTTTAGACAATAACAGGACCCACCCCCGTCATATTGAGCAAACAATCATTAAATCACCGATAAATCAGACATTTTTAGTAAAATAATCTTTGAACGCCTATTTTTTTGGTCAAATGGAAGACTAAAATACCCGCGTGACGCTGTCTACACAGATTGGTTTGAATGACCAGCGACGCGCGAGGAAGTACCGCGTGAAGGTCAACGAGGCGTACTGTAAGGGGTGCGGTTACTGCATCGAGTTCTGCCCGAGGAAGGTCTTCGACAGGAAGACGGGGCTCAACGCGAAGGGAGTCAACCCGCCGGTGTTCGCGAGGCCCGACGACTGCATCGGTTGTGGCCAGTGCAACCTGTTGTGCCCCGACCTCGCGATCAGGGTAGAGGAGGTCGAGGAGCATGAGTGAGGTCTTGACCGGTAAGTCCTTTGTCCACGGTGACTGGGCATGCGCCGAGGGGGCGATAGCCGCGGGGTGCAGGTTCTACGCCGCGTACCCGATAACCCCGGCGACGGAGATCGCGGAGCGCCTCGCCCAGAGGCTCCCCCGGGTGGGTGGCAAGTTCATCCAGTTCGAGGACGAGATCGGCGCCATAGCCTCGGTGATAGGAGCGAGCTATTCGGGGCAGAAGGCCATGACAGCGACCTCGGGGCCAGGTATCAGCCTGATGCTTGAGAACATCGGCCTCGCCGTTATGACGGAGGCCCCATGCGTAATAGTTAACGTGATGAGGGGCGGGCCGAGCACGGGGCAGCCCACCGGGGGCGCCCAGGGGGACGTGATGCAGTGCCGATGGGGCACCCACGGGGACACCGAGATCATAGCACTCGCCCCGCAGAGCGTCCAGGAGATGTTCGACCTGACCATCCACGCCTTCAACCTCTCGGAGCGGTACAGGACCCCCGTCTTCCTCATGGCGGACGCCAACATAGGCCACCTCTACGAGACCCTGCAGATCCCGGAGGCGAAGGGGATCGAGGTCGTCAACAGGAAGAGGCCCACCGAGAAGCCTGGGGAGTATCAGCCCTTCAGCGCCGGACCGGACATGGTGCCCCCGATGGCGTGCTTCGGCGACGGCTACCGCTTCTACGCCACGGGCCTGACCCACAACGAGAAGGGGTACCCGGACATGAGCGTCGAGGCCCAGGACAGGCTCGTCAGGCGCCTATGCGACAAGATTCGGAGGAACGCTGACGAGATCGAGAGGGTCGAGGAGCACTACACAGACGACTGCGATGTCCTCGTCGTCGCCTACGGGATAACGGCGAGGTCCGCCCTCAGCGCCGTCAAGCGCGCGAGGGAGGAGGGAATCAGGGCGGGTCTGCTCCGACTCGTCACCCTCTGGCCCTTCCCGGACGGAAGGATCGAGGCGCTAGCCAAGGGCATAAGGGGCGCCGTCGTGGCGGAGATGAACTACGGGCAACTCGTCCGGGAGGTGGAGCGCGCCGCCATGAGGCGCGTGGAGTTCCTCCCCAAGCTCGGGGAGAACCCCCACATGCCCGAGGAGATACTCGCGGCGATAAGGAGGGCCTCGAAGTGACGCCGCCGGGCCACCCGCACTCGAAGAGCCTCCGGGTCGAGCGCCTCCCCCACATCTGGTGCCAGGGCTGCGGCCTAGGCATCGTCCTACACGCCTACGCGGACGCCCTCGAGGAGACTGGGGTGGACCTTGATAAGGTGGCGACCATATCCGGGATAGGCTGCGCGGGTCGCGCCTCCGGGTATGTCAACACGGACGCCTTCCACACGACCCACGGCAGGGCCCTACCATTCGCCACGGGCGTCGGCATGAGCCGCCCGGACATCAAGCCCGTCGTCATAAGCGGCGACGGCGACCTCTTCAGCATAGGCGGCAACCACCTCATACACGCCGCCCGCCGCAACATCGACGTCCTCGTCATCTGCAGCAACAACTTCAACTACGGGATGACTGGCGCCCAGTTCGGCCCCACGACCCCCAGCGAGACGAAGACCCCAACGAGCCCCTACGGGAACATAGAGAACCCCTTCAACCTAGCCGCACTCGTCGCCGCCGCGGGCGCCACCATGGTCAGCCGCTGGACAGTCATGCACCCGATCCAGCTCAAGAACAGCATCAAACGGGGCCTGACGAAGAAGGGCTTCAGCTTCATCGAGGTGATCACACCCTGCACGACGGGCTACGGGAGGCTGAACAGGTTGAGCCCCCTCGACATGATGAGGATGCTGAGGGAGAAGGGGAAGATCAGGAAGGTCCCGCCGACCGAGGCGGTCTGCGACCCGGCCCGCGAGATAGTCCTCGGCGACTTCGTCGACGTCGAGAAGCCGACCTATAACGAGGTGTTTGAGACCCTGACGCATAGGGCGGGTGTGGCTTCTTGAGGTACGAGGTGCGGATGGGCGGCTTCGGTGGCCAGGGCGTCATCACCATGGGTCACCTGCTCGGCACGGCTGCCAGCCTCCACCTCGGGCTCAAGGCGGTTATGACCGAGAGCTACGGCCCCGAGGCTCGTGGAGGCGCCTGCAAGACGGACGTCGTCGTCAGCGACGCCCCCATCGACTACCCCAAGACGACGCGCCTCGACTGCCTCATCGCCATGAACCCCGACGCCTACAACAGCTACATACACGACGTACGGGAAGGCGGCACGGTGATCTACGATAGCGGCCTCTTCGAGATCAAAGACCGTGTCGCCGGTGTGAGGTACTTCGGCGTCGACGCCGCGAGGATAGCGCAGGGGCTCGGCAACCCCCAGGCGGCCAACGTCGTCATGCTCGGCGCCCTATCCGAGACGGCGCACCTGTTCGCCCTCGACGCCCTCGGATGCGCCGTGACGGAGCGATTCCCGAAGGCGGCCACAATAAACCTGAAGGCGCTCCAGGCGGGAGCCCAAGCGGTTAAGACGGCTACGGGATCACGCTGAAGTCTTCCTTCATCGTGTTGAGGACGAGGTGGGTCTTCGTCCGTGGCACATGTGGGATGGTCAGGAGCTTCTTGGTGAAGTCGCTGAGCTCCTTCCTCGACCTGAACTTGCCCACTACCATGATGTCGGCGTCGCCCGTGACGTTGTAGACGCCCGTCGCCTGACTCATCTTGGCGATCGTCTCGCAGACTTCAATCATCTTGCCATCCGAGACGGTTACCTCGGTTATGGCGGTGAGTTCGTAGCCTAGCTTCTCGTAGTCGAGGATGGCGGAGTACCGGCGGATTATGCCAGCGTCCTCCATATCCTTCAACCTTGAGGCGACGGTTCCCGAGGAGACGCCCACCTTCCTCGCAACTTCCCGTATCGATTGGCGGGAGTCCCGCAGGTACTCTTCGAGCACCTTCGCCGAGACATCATCGGACAAGCCTCGTACCCGAGTCAAATGTTGATTCAGGGACGGTTAAAGTTGACGATTGGCAAAAACGCCGACGATGTGAAAGGGTGGAGCCTCAGAAGAAGAACAGGACTGCCATCATCGCGACCGTTATCACCGCGAGAGCCCTCACCGCGAGGGTGTTGAACTTCCCCGCCTCGTCTATCTTGTTTTTGTCCACCAGCCTCATGATGTAGACCGACGCCGCGAGGTTGTAGAGGAAGATGATGTAGACGATGAGCATCATCCTGTCCGCGAGGGTCAGGTAACCCGTCGGTGGGAGCGCGTTGAGCAGGGAGAGGTGTATGGCGGACGCCGCCATCAGGGTGCTGACGGCGAGGCCGATGCGCTGCCCGAAGTTCTTCGGGTGGATGAGGAAGGTGAGGAGGCTGATGATCGTGATGACCGTTATGGGGAGGACGTTCTTCACGAGGCTGCTGAAGAAGGGGCGGCCGACGTTGAGGTCGAAGACGAAGTTGCTGAAGTTGTTCCCGCTGAACCTGTGCTCGGTCACCGACGTCTCGAAGCTGAGGAGGTCCCAGCCCACGACGTTGACTCCGGAGTCGAGGCTCGAGTCGGGGTCGGCGACGTAGACGAGTGCCGTGCTGTTCAGGTTCTTGTGCTCTATCTTGACCTGGAGGTCCTGGGTCTCGAAGGGGTAGCGGGTGAAGTCGAATGTCTTTATGAAGTCGCCCTTGACGCGGTACTGGACGAATCCCTCCGCCTCTGTTACGAAGACGATCTCCTTTGAGGGGGAGCCGTTTAGGAACTCGAAGTCCTGTATCTGCTTGAGCATTATCTGGGAGGGGTCCCAGCTGAACCAGATGTAGAAGTCGAGCTTGTAGTTGTTCGTGGTGAGGTCGACCTTCTCGACGTTGATGAGGCGTACGCCTGTGAGGACCTCTACCGGTTGGCCCTTGGCTTTCACGGGCGCTGCTAGGGAGAGCAGTATGACACCGAGGAACAGGATGGATGCTAGCTTCTGGGTGTTTTTCATCGCGCGATTCATTCAGAGAAGTTGGTGGGTTGAGGATAAATATTGTCCCTCGGGGATGGAGGCCCCGCGGGTGCTGAATAGGCTGAGGAAGGGGGGGCTAGTATTCGACGGGGACCTTCTGCATGAGCTGGAAGAGCCTGAGGAAGCTCTTGCTGTAGCGGATGATGTTGCTCATGTTTCCCTTGAACTGGAGCTGGCGCTGCATGATGGCGTTGCTGCCGTCGAGTTCGCCCTTGTTTACCTGGCTCCAGACGTCGTAGGTGCCCTCCAGGCTGAAGTCGGTCTTCTCGCCCTCGTTGATGTCGCGGATCTCGGGGATCTTGCCGTCGGCGAACTTGGCGTAGATGGGTTTGAGGTCGGCCTTGTCGCTGACCTTGAATGTGAAGCTTGCCGTGAACGTCTTCGCCTTTATGCTGAACTCTTGGTCGGCGTTGGCGAGTTCTTGGACCTTTTTCCAGTATTCTAGGCTGAGGTACTTTGTCATTGTGATTCACCCTGAGTGTTTTCGTGTAATGGTTGCGGTCTCTTTTTAAATAGGTTGCCCTCGGGTGACCGGAAACCATTAACCGCCGTGGGGGGACTTATTCGGCGGTGTGAATGCGCCTTGAAGAACCCACTTAAGGAGAAGATTCAGAGGGGGCAGCCCGTCGTCGGCGCCTTCGTCGGCCTCGGTCACCCCGATGTGACGGAGACGCTGAGCAGGGCCGGCTTCGATTGGCTGCTCATAGATGGTGAGCACGCTCCTCTCGGGTTGGAGACGATGCAGACGATGATGATGGCGATGAACGGGAGCGGCTGCACCCCGATCGTCCGCCCACAGTGGAACGACCCCGTGGTAATCAAGCGGGTCCTCGACATAGGCGCCTACGGCGTACTGGTCCCATGGGTGAACGGGAAGGAGGAGGCGGAGGCCGCGGTCCAGGCATGCAGGTACCCGCCGGAGGGCATAAGGGGCTTCGGCCCACGCAGGGCCGCGCGCTTCGACCCCGACTACAGGGCGACCGCTAACGATGAGGTGCTCGTCAGCGTCCAGATAGAGACGCAGAAGGCGGTGGATAACCTCGACGAGATCGCCGCCGTGGAGGGGGTCGACGCCCTATTCATAGGTCCCTATGATCTGAGCAACAACATGGGCTTCGGCGTCCCGCCGCAGTGGGATAACCCCCGCTTCCTCGGCGCGATAGAGGCTGTTGTCCACGTCTGCGAGGAGCATGGCAAGGCGCCGGGCCTCTACTCGAACATGAATAACATCAGGTGGGCGGTGGAGAAGGGATTCATCTACAACACGGTGGGTGAAGCCGACGGCTTCCTAGCCTACGGGGCTGAGCAGGCGCTGAAGAAGGCCAAAGGCCAGTGACTCAATAACCGTAACCATTTTAATATTTTCAATTTTAATATGATTAGTCTGATCCTAATAACTCCTTTAAATGGTATATTTGGCGAGTATTATAAATCCTCGATTTGTTATTCGATTATTTTATAATTTATTAAATTTTTTATTATTTCACAATGTTCTATATATTGTATCCCTTTTTCTGTTCTTGTATAAATTATTTTTTTACTATCTTGCCCTATCCCTCTTTTAATTAATGTGGTTTCCTCTAATGTATTTAGTATACCCCTAAGTATATCCCACCTAAGGCCTGATGAACGTTGTATTTTCGCGAAGGTTCGTGGCGTATCAATTGCTCGAAGGACCGTCTCGACGTTATCAAAAATTGTTTTGCGTTTATAGGTTAACAAAATTATCCTCTTTAAGTTAAACTTCTGACCGATATAAATGTTACTTACAATTATTAATAAATATAATTACGGTAATTTTTTTATTTTTTACTAAAATTGAATTTTTCCCTAGAAATATTGAGAAAAAAAGCTAGAAAAAGGTTATTAGTATGTCATTAAACTTACATTTCTTCTTCGACTTTCTCAAGAATTTCATCAAGAAAGGCTTCATCAATTATCGTCCCATGTTTAAATTGATAATGTTTTTGTTGAATATTAAAGATAACGTTCAAATTTAGCGGATTCGGAAGAATATTTACATATTTTAAAGTGATGCAATCGCTATAACGATATTTCTGACCATATGGCGATTTCCAATTATCCTTTTCTATCCAATATTCGATCTTACTAATTACTCCATAACCTAATAATATTGCTCCATATACAGTTATATTTTTCCCAAATAATAAATAATCATTTCTTATCCATTTTCTTCTTGTTGATGTATAGAAAGTTTTTGAGTCAAAAATTTGTCTTAACTGTGGAATTGATTCTACTTTCATAAAAAAACCATTTTTCTCTCTACTAGTTAACTGTGTCTGATTTTCCATAGAAGGAATTATTTATGATGAGATAAATATAATTAACTAAATAAATTTAAGCGTTAAAAATACTGAACTATATTAATAACTACATAGATTAATTAACTTATATATGGTTCGTCGTCACTTATGAGTACTTTTTTGGCGCATTCATATTATACATTGATCTGTATGAATTATAACGAACACCCACTAGCATCAAACCACACGAACGGGCTTCATCTACAACATCGTCGGAGTGGTCGACGGCTTCTTAGCCTACGGAACAGATCAGACCCTCAAGGCTGCTAAAGCAAGTAACGTCAATTTTCTCTGGACAGAGTACTTCCTATATTTCATAAAACCAACCCACTAGGAAAGAGAGGCGAAGAGCACGAATCCACAATCTTTATGACGAATATTCTTTCTGAAACAGTAAAAAAATATATAATGAACTCATCGGAGTAGGCATTCTGTATAATATTGCGGAGTATGCAATTTATGATTAGTTATTTAACTATCCTTCATACTATCATCCAGTTTGAAGGATAGTTAAATGATAAAAACCGACATAATATTGGATTTTCCGGAGAATTTATAATTCAATACATTTGTCTTCGATAGAAAAATAGGGGTATTTTTCTTTATATTCCTCTCGATTAAAAGGGCGTTATGGGAAGGGAAAGGATTTAATATTTACTGTTAAATATATATGACTATGTCCTGCTTCTTAAAATCCTTTGTTCAAAATGAACGTTTATTATACTTGAACTAT
>Ga0315273_10000704_pt1 | contig 36066 bp, 37 predicted proteins | sample YL17G02_0_MG_FD_205753 | JGI IMG/M metagenome (GOLD analysis project Ga0315273, IMG submission 205753) | Sediment microbial communities from Yellowstone Lake, YNP, Wyoming, USA - YL17G02_0 | ecosystem: Environmental > Aquatic > Freshwater > Lake > Sediment | place: USA: Wyoming | collected...
GAATCGCTCTCCCCATCCGTTCCGACCGTTCCGCACCAGGGGCGCGCTCGGAACGGAACGACCTCGGGCAGGCACTCGACGCCATTCATCGTGCAACCGCGTGCGTCACTGGGCGTGCAACGCAACACTATGGGGCGGGAAAACCGGAGAACTTACAATGCAATAAAATCCACTACTCGCAGTAGGCTTTGGGAACGTTTTTTGTCGATGCCTTTCTGAGTAGCACCCGCAAGCCCCCGAACCGGAGTGAAGCGGAGTCGGCCGCCCGCAACCGCCCGGCGAGACATTGGCTCCGGGTGCGGGCAGCTCTCCTGGCAGCACCAGCAGCGGATGCAGCGGCGGCACAGCGGCTCGTCGATCACGGGGCGGACGTACAGCAGGTGGCGGATGCCGGGGTAATACTTGAGAAGGCCGTCGCGGGTCGCGTGGCAGCGGGTCAACCCCCGGAAGTCGGGCAGGCGGAAATCGGCGGGGACGCAGCCCTTCAGCTCGACCTCCGGCGCTCGCCACCTGCCCAGGAAACGGGTGGCCCTGTTGAGCGCGCCGGGGACGATCACCGCCCTGCCGCGCGCGCACCTCCTCATTGGTGCGGATCCCGCCGGGGCATAGTATGCTGGCCCGCACGCCGGTGCCGCACAGCTCCTCCCGCAACGCCAGGGTGAAGTTCAGCACGAAGGTATTGGAGGCCGCATACGCGGCCTTGTGCGGCCGGGCCGGCGCCTTCACGCCCACACTCCCAAGTCGACCAGCGTCTGCTCGGCGCGCGCCGCCCAGTCCCGGTTGGCAGCGGGGTTGGCGGGGCTGGGGTGGGGGATGCCGCCGATCTGAAGGCGGGCCGCCAGTCCCGCGGGCAGCCTCTCCCGCACCCGGTGCAGGCGCTGCTCGGCGAACCGCCCCACGCCGATGGCCCACTGCGGTTGCAGCAGTTCCAGCAGACTGTTCAAGTGGGCGTCGCAGAGGGCGAAGAGGGTGTCGCGCTCCGAGGGACGCAGGCGGTCCGGCGTGAGGTTGGCCCCTCCGGAGTCCAGGAAAAGCAGCGGGCAGTAGTTGGCCACGAAGTGGGCGGTGAAGAAGCGCTCGGCGGTCCCGAAGCGCCCGCGCATCAGGCCCCAGAGCCTTCGGCCGCTCACCTCGCTGCGGGGGCATTCGAAGCCGAGCACCGGACGCTTGGGGTGCTCCCGCGCTGGCCGGCCTACGGGCGCGGTGACGCCCAGCCAGCCCCGCACGGATTCCACTTCCCCAAAGGGCACGCCGGTCTGAGCCATGCCCCAGGGGCCGGGGTTCATGCCCAGGAAGACCACGCGCCGGGGACCGCCCGCATAGCGGGCCAGGTAGGCTTCATGGACGGCCCGCGCGTAGCGCAGGGGATTGTACACCCAGGCCACGGGCGGTCCGAAGGCCAGGCCCTCCATCGAGCGGGAGAGGCTCCGGGAGATCCGGATCGCGTTCACGCGTCCCTCGGCGGCGGAGCCTTCTCCCGTAGCCGCTGGAGGAACTCCGTGTCCTCCCTGCGGCGCTCTTCCATGTAGCCCAGGTACTCGGCGCGGCTGAGCAGCCCCACCAGGCGCCCGCACTCCACCAGCGGCAGGTGCCCCACGGGGCGGTTGAGGAACAGCTCGCCGATCTCCCGCAGGGGAGTCTGCGGTGAGGCGGTGAGCACGTTGCGGGTCATATAGGCTTTGACCGGGGCCTGCATGTGCGCCGCCTGGCGCCCCTTCATGATGTCCCGCAGGCTCAAGATTCCGACCAGTTCTCCGCCGGGGCCCACGACCGGCGCACCCGTGCGGCTGGCCCTCTCCAGGGCCTCGGCCGCCTCCCGCAGGCTCATGTCCCCGCGCAGTGTCAGGGGGTCGCGGCGCATGATCCGGGCCGCGGTGGGTGCCGGCTGGAGCACGGAGGCGAGGTGGCGATCCAGCTCCTCCAGCACCGCGTGCCCCGAGCGGCCCTTGAGCTGAGCGGAGGCCGCCAGGGCGTGGCCCGCGGCCCCGAAAGCGGCCAGGGCCAGGGTCAGGTCGATGTCCCGGCTGCGGCTGCGGGCGATGAGCAGGCTCTGGTTCTCGGACGGGATCGAGAAGACGGCGAACAGGGCGTCGGGTCCCTCCACTTCAAACACCTGCTCCACCACGGCGGCCAGCCCCGCGCTCTGGCGCTCCAGCTCCAGGAAGCAGAGCTGCACCAGGTGCCCGCCGTAGCTGCGCGCGGCGAGGTGGTTCAGGGTCTCGTGGAACAGGTCGAGCTGGCGCTGCTCGGCCAGCGGGCGCAGGAATTGGTGCACCAGGGGGAGAGAGGCCCCGTGCTGCAGGCACAGGGAGGCCACCTGGAAATCGGCGTATTCCACGTTCTCGTGGGTGAAGTTGCCCGTGTCGGCGTAGATCCCGCTCAAGGCCACGGTGGCGTCGTCGGGGTGCAGAGTGACGCTGCGCCGCAGCAGTTCCAGCCCGACCAGCGTCGTGTTGGCCCCCACGGCCTTCTCCCGGACGACCGCCCCGGGGATGTCGGAGGTATCCTCCGCGTGGTGGTCGAAAACCAGGATGTCGGAGGGCATCTCCTGCAGGTGCTGCAGGTATTCTTCCACGCGGCGGCGCATGCGGGTGTCCACCACCACGATACGCTCCACGCGCCGGCCGGCGAGCTGGACGGCGGGCAGGAAGCCCAGCCGCTCCTGGTACAGGTTGTAGAGGTGACGGGCTACGGGGTGGATGTGCCGGCTGGCCACCAGCTGGTGATCGGGGAACAGGCAGCGGGCCAGCACCATCGAGCCGATGCTGTCCAGGTCCATGTTGCTGTGCCCTACGATGATCTTCACGGCAGCCCCAGGAGGGCGAGTGACAGGCGCACCAGCCAGGGGGCGGCGAGAGCGGTGAGCGCGCCGTTCAGTCCGATGGCCAGCCCGGAGGCCGCCCCGGCCAGCTCCCCCTCCTCCACGGCGCGGGCCGTGCCTATCCCGTGGGAGGCGGCACCCATGGCCAGCCCGAAGGCGGTGGGGCTGCGCACGCCGATCGCCTTCAGGAAGGGCGGGCCCAGCACGGCGCCGAGGATCCCGGTGGCGATCACCACCGCGGCGGTAAGCGGCGGGAGGCCGCCCAGGATCTCGGACACTCCGATGGCGATGGGGGTCGTGACGGATTTCGGCGCCAGCGAGGCGATGAGCGCCGGGGAGGCGCCCAGCAGGCCGGCCGGGAGCACGGCGGACAGCACCCCGACCAGGCTGCCCACTGCGGTGCTCGCTAAAATCGGGAGGACAGCGCGCGACAGGCGCCGGAGCTGGCGGTACAGGGGCAGTCCCAGGGCGACCACCGCCGGGGCCAGGAAGAACTGGATGACCTCGCCCCCCTTCATGTAGGAATCGTACGGGACGCGGGTGAGCGACAGGGCCGCGATCAGGACCGCCACCGACAGCAGCACGGGGTTGAGCAGGAAGAAGCGGCTCCTCCGGTACAAGGCGCGCGCGCCCGCGAACACGACCAGGGTGGCGGCCACGCTTAAGACCGGGGAGGGCTCCAGCATGCCTTACCCCTCCGCCCTGCCCGGCCGCTCGAGCAGCTGCTGGACCCAGCCGACGGCGGCCAGGACCAGGAAGGTGCTCGGCACCAGGGCCGCCAGCACGGCCAACCAGTCGCGCGCCGGCAGGTCGAAGTACAGCATGAGCCCCACGCCCGCCGGCACGAACAGCAGCGACAGGTTGTCCAGCAGCGCGTCGGCGGCCGCCTGCACGCTCTCCGCAGGCAGCAGGCCCAGGCGCAGCGCGGCGGCCAGCAGCAGCATGCCCAGCACGCTGCCGGGCACCGGGATGCCCGCCAGGCGGCCCGCGCCCTCGCCCACGGCCAGGAAGCAGAAAAGGATGGCCAGGCCCGGGATCATGCGCTTACTGTAAAGGGTAGACACGCTCCAAGTAAACCCCGTAGAGTGCGGCAATGCCCTCCACTCCCACCGCCCTCTCTTACCTGCTCTTCGACCTGGACGAGACGCTGTACCCCTCCTCTTGCGGGCTGATGCAGGCGGTGTCCGAGCGGATGACCGCCTTTGTGGCGGAGTTCTTGAAGGTGGGCGAGGAGGAGGCCGCGCGCATCCGTCGCCGGCTGCGCGTGGGTTACGGGACCACCCTGACCGGGCTCATGCGCGAGTACGGCCTGGAGGTGGCCGAGCAGTACCTGGCCTACACCCACGACGTGCCGATCGAGAGCTTCCTGTCCAAGGACCCGAGCCTGGGCGCCGCCCTGTCCTCCATCCCGCTTCCCAAGTCGGTGCTCACCAACTCCCCGCTGGAGCACGCCGAGCGCGTCCTGAAGCGCCTGGGCGTCCGGCAGCAGTTCGAGCGGGTGTTCGACCTGCGCTTCAACGGGTACACGGGCAAGCCTGACGCCGCCGTCTATTCCCGGGCGCTGGGGGCGCTGGGTAGGGCGGCCCCGGAGGTGCTGCTGGTGGACAACCACCTGGATTACCTGGCCCCGTTCCGGTCCATGGGCGGGAGCGTGCTGCTCATCGACGAGAGCGGTGACGCCGGCCCGCAGCTGCCCGAGGGTGTGCCCAGCCTGCGCGACATCAAAGAGCTGCCCGCCTACCTGGCCGGCTAGGGCTCCCCACGGCGCTGCCAGAAACCCGCCTGGAGCGCCAGCCGCTCCCCCTCCCAGCTCGCCGTGCCCTCCGCCTTCAAATGAAGCAGGAGGCGGGAGAAGGTCTGCGGGATCGTGCCGATGGCGGCGGCCACGTCTTTCTTGCTCAAGGGGATGCGGTAGGCCTCCTGCCTGCCGTACTGCTCGGCGAGGAAATCGAAGAAGCGGTCCTCCACGTCCCGGGTGGTGAGGTACAGGATGCGCTGCGCCAGGTAGCGCTGCTTGCGCATAAGCATGCTGATGAAGTCGCCGCGGAACTGCTCGCCGGCGAGCAGGCAGTCCACCTGCAGCCGCGTCAGGCGCAGCACGACGCAGGGGGACAGTGCGACCGCGCTGGCCGGGTAGCACCCGGACTCGAACAGGACCACCTCGCCGAAGATCTCCCCCGGCTTCAGGGTCCGGATCACCACCTCCCGGCCGTCCTCCGCGCTCTTGTACAGCTGCACGGCCCCCTCGGCCAGGATGTACAGGGAGTCGCCCTCTTGGCCCTCCCGGAACAGTACCCGGCGCTTCTCCACGCGCTTGGCGATGCAGGCCGCGGCCAGGGAGCGCAGGCTGCGCTCGGAGATGCCGCGGAAAAACTCGGCGGAGGCCAGGACCCCGTACACGTCCACGAGTAAAATAATCGGGAAAAGCTTGACTCAGGTCAAGGCGGCCGCGGTGAATCCGTGGCAACTTGGAGGCGGAGGTACGAAAACCGTGAAACGCAAGATCATCCATATAGACGCCGAGCTGTGCAACGGCTGCGGCAACTGCATTCCCAACTGCCCCGAGGGGGCGTTGCAGATGATCGACGGCAAGGCCCGCTTGATCAGCGACCTGTTCTGCGACGGCCTGGGGGCCTGCATCGGCGAGTGTCCCGTGGGCGCTATCAAAATCGAAGAGCGTGAGGCCGAAGCCTATAGCGAGCGCAAGGTCATGGAGAACATCGTCAAGGCGGGACACAACACCATCCGCGCGCACCTGCACCACCTGCGGGAGCACGGCGAGACCGGGTTCCTGGAGGAGGCCCGCGCCTACCTGCGCGAGCGGGGCATCGCGGTGGAAGAGAAAACACCGGTCGCGCAGGCCGCGGCCTGCGGCTGCCCCGGTTCCCAGGCCAGGGACCTGCGCCAGCCCGCCCACGCGCACGCCGGGGAGCCGGCGGACCATGGGCAGGCGGGGCGTATGCCCGCGGGGCGTATGCCCGCGGAAGCGGAAGCGGCAGCGGCAGCGGCGCCCGTAGGCTCCGAGCTGGCGCACTGGCCCGTGCAGCTGCACCTCATCCCCCCGAACGGCCCCGCCTTCCGCGAGGCCGACGTGCTGTTGTCCGCCGACTGCGTGGCCTACGCCTACGGGGACTTCCACCGGCGGTTTCTCGCCGGGCGCAGCCTGGCCATCGCCTGCCCCAAGCTGGACGGCCAGCAGGACGTCTACCTGGACAAGCTCACCGCCCTCATCGACTTCGCCGGCATCCGCTCCCTCACGGTGCTCACCATGGAGGTGCCCTGCTGCCGCGGGCTGCTCCAGCTGGCCCGGCAGGCCGCCGCCGGCGCCAAGCGCAAGATTCCGATGAAGTGGGTGGAGATGAGCGTGCAGGGGGAGGTGCTGCAGGAGCAGGCTCTGGAAGCCTGAGCCCGGGGCGGGCAGGACGCAGGCGCTCGGCCGGCTCCCGCCTTCAGGCGGAGCTGGAGTAGGGTTGGAGTGCCGCGGCCAGGGCGGGCGGCACCAGCGCCGCGAGGCGGGTGCCCCGCTCATCGTGCCGGACCCAGTCCACCGAGCCCAGCTGGAAGACCCGGCTGGCCAAAGCGCTCTGGGCGTACGGCAGCTCGACCTCCACGCGCACCAGGCGTTCCCGGGCCGCCCTTTGCACCGCGGCCAGCAGCAGCGGCAGGCCCTCGCCCGTCAGGGCGCTCACCGCCAGGCCGGCGGGAGGCCGGCGGGAGGCCGCCGGCAGCGCGTCGAGCTTGTTCCAGGCGAGCAGCGACGGCTTGTCTCCCACCCCCAGCTCCGAGAGGATCTGCCGCACGGTGTCGACCTGGGCGTGGGCCAGGGGGTGGGAGACGTCGGCCACGTGCACCAGCAGGTCGGCCTCCTCGATGCCCTCCAGGGTGGCCCGGAAGGCGGCCACCAGCTGGGTGGGCAGCTTGCGGATGAAGCCGACCGTGTCGGTGACCAGCACCTGGGAACCGGAAGGCAGGCGCAGGCGCCGGGTTGTGGGGTCCAGGGTGGCGAACAGCTGGTCGGCCGCGTAGACCAGGGGCGGGCCCCCATCCTCGCTCGTGACCCCCTGGGAGCGGCACAGGGCGTTCAGCAGGGAGCTCTTGCCGGCGTTGGTGTATCCGACCAGCACGGCGGTGAACAGCTCCCGGCGACGGCGCCGACGGTAGTGCACGGCGCGGCTGCGGCGCACCTCCTCCAGCTGCCGGCGCAGGGAATCAATGCGCGAGCGGATGCGGCGCCGGTCGGTCTCCAGCTGGGTCTCGCCGGGTCCCCGCAGGCCCACCCCGTAGCCCCCGGCGGCGCGCCCTCCGGCCTGCCGGATCAGGTGCGTCCACATGCCCGCCAGGCGCGGCAGCAGGTAGGAGTACTGGGCCAGCTCCACCTGGATCTGCCCCTCGCGCGTGCGGGCGTGCTGGGCGAAGATGTCCAGGATCAGCCCGGTGCGGTCCAGCAGTTTCAGGCCGTCGCCCAGCTCCCGCTCGATGTTGCGGGCCTGGGCCGGGGTGAGCTCGTCGTCGAACACCAGGGTGCCGGCCCCAGCGGCGCGCGCCTCCAGGGCCAGCTCGGCGAGCTTGCCCTTGCCCACGTAGGTGTGGGGGTTGGGCGCCGGCAGGCGCTGGGAGGCTCGCCCGGCCACGCCGATGCCGGCGGTGCGGGCCAGCTGGGCCAGCTCCTCCAGGGAGTCGGCCGCGCGCCACGGCGCCCCCGGGACCTCGGCCGCCACCAGGAACGCATTTTCCATCAGATGTACAGCTTGAGCAGCTGGACGAAGTAGTACAGCTTCTTGTACTGCGCGCCCAGCATCTCCTTGAGGTTGCGCTGCCCGCGGGTGACCAGCTCGCTCCAGTTGAGCACCAGCTGCGGCTTGCCCCTGGTCACGTCCTCGACCACGTTCTTGAGCATCTTGCCGATCGTAATGCAGTTCTGGCAGGAGCGCAGCAGGAGGTCGCGGGCCTGCTCGTTCACCTTGTTCATCAGGCGGCGCGCCATGTAGGCCCGCTGCCGGTCCTTGTCCGCCCGCGCGGCGATGCTGGCCAGCTTACGCCCCAGCTCGCTGTCCGCCGCCAGCTCCGCGTCGAACCGCTCCAGGCTCTCGGCGATGGCCTGCAGCTCGTGGTAGCTCGCGGACAGCATCTGCGACATGCCGCTGTCGGACCACTTGCCCCGGATCAGCAGCGCGTCTAAGGAAGCGGCCAGCTCCTTCTTCACGAAGTCCAGCAGGAAGGCGTGCAGGTAGTTCAGGGGGGCGACGAAGGTGTAGCCGGCGGACAGCTTCTTGGCGAACTGCTTGTTGGCCTCCTCGCTGTAGTTGGCCAGGCGGTTCACCTGGTTTGCCCCGAACACCTGCCGGGTGAGGCTTTCGACGCTTTGGGTGCGCTTCTCCTTGGCCACCTTCTGCAGGGTCGTCTCGGCCTCCGCCCGCAGCTTGGTCAGGTACTCCTCCACGATGTTGTCCCGGTACACGCGGGGGGTCGCGCGGAAATAAGGGTTTCCGGCGATGAGCTGGGCTGTCATGTCCAGCTCCCCCGTGCGCCTGAGGCGCCGGATCGCCGCTAGCAGTTTCCGCCAGGCGTCTGCAGCCACCGGCTCGGCGCCGCGGTAGGACTTGAGGGTCTGCCACAGGCCGCTCCAGTCCTCCATAGGGTCGAACGAGGGCAGGATTTCCAGGAAGTCCTTCAGCTCGTCCTCGATGTACTGGGCGTTGATGGCCTCGAAGCGCGGGTTGCCCCCGTAGTCCCCCTCGCGCAAGGAGGGGTCGAACTTGCGCAGCAGCATGTAGTAGTCGAAGTGCACTAGGCTCAGTAGGATGGCCAGGGACTTGTACTGCTCGTTGACCTGCCGGGCGCGGGCCACGTCGAAAATGGCGACGAAGGACTTGAGATCGTTTTTGATCTCCTCGACCGTGGACTGCCCCTGGCCCTGGTCCAGGCGCGCGCGGATGGACTGCTCGGTGAGCCGCTCCCGGAGGGCCGCCTGCTCCTTGCCCAGGCCGTTCTCGATGAGGACGGCCTTCAGCCCGGCAGAGCTCTTGGCGTGGGCCAGCAGGGTCTGCGCGGGCCCCAGCGTTTTATAGAACTCGAAGAACAGCTTGCCCAGGCCTGGCAGGGCCTGCTCGTTTTTGGGGTTGTAGAGCCTGCTGTTGATCTTGCGCAGGGAGCGGGCCACGCCCTTCAGCTCGCGGCGCTTCTCCTTCTCCGGGTCGGGGCTGGAGAAAAAGTCGGCCAGTTTTTTCAACGCCCCGCCGGAGCCCTCGGGCGCTTCCTTCTTTCCCTGGGGACCCGGCGCCCGGGCTGGCGGTTCGCCGGCCTTCCCGTTCGGCATACGCACAGGGTACGCAAATCCTACATTGCCTGTCAATCCGCTGGAGGCGGCGGGTGGATTGCGCTATGATGGGGCCACATGCGGCGGTTCATCCCCCTGCCGGCGGTGCTGCCGGTCCTCTTGCTCCTGCTGGCCTCGGTCCCCGCTCCGGCGCTCTGGAAGACGCTGAAGAGCGCTTCTTTTACCCTGTTCTACCCCGCGGGGCGCGAGCGGGAGGCCTTGCGCGCCCTGGGGGAGCTGGAGGGGCGGAAGGCCTTCGCGGAGGCCCTGGTGGGGCGCTCCGGGGGATGCCGCCTTTCGGTGGTGCTGGAGGACGCGGGCACGGAGTCCAACGGCTACGCCGACCCGGTTTTCCGCCGCCTGCACCTGTACCTCTATCCTCCCTCGGATCCCGGGTTGGGCTTCGCCCCCAGCTGGTGGGAGCTGGTCGGCGTGCACGAGTACGTGCACTGGCTGCAGCTGACCGCGGCCGCCGGTCTGTCGGGGGCCCTGGCCTGGGCGTTCGGCGACGCCTGGGCGCCGGGGGTGTTCACCCCCGCCTGGCTGGTGGAAGGCCTGGCGGTGTACGCCGAGTCGGCCGGGAGCCCCTACCAGGGCAGGCTGAACGCGGGGTTCTTCGACGCCTACCTCCAGGCCCGCCTCCTGTCCGGGCGCCCGCCGAGCCTGCCGGAGGCCCTCTTCGTTCCCCCTGCCTTCCCCGGCGGTGAAACGCCGTATCTATATGGAGGGGAGTTCGTCGAATACCTGGCCCTTACTTACGGGCAGGAGGCTGTGACCCGTTTCCTGCGGGGCAGCGCCGCCTCCGCCCTTTCGTACCTGACGCCCCTGCTTCCTCTGGCCGGCCTGGACCGCACGGCGCGCCGGGTTTTCGGCAAGCGCATCCCCGAGTTGTGGCGGGAATGGTTGGCCGCGGGGGCGGCGGAAGCCTCTTCGCGGAACCAGGTGTCGGCCGAGGTCGCGGCGAGCGAACCGGCCTGGTGGATGGGCGCTCCGATCCCGCATGAAGGCCAAGTCTTCTTCCTGCGCTCCCTGCCGACGCCTTCCGCCCCCTTCCGGCAATCCTGGCGCCACGAGCTGCGGGTGCTGGGGCCCGCGGGCGAGCGCACCCTGGCCCGCTTCGCCTCCCCGTTCAGCGCGGACCTGAAGCTACGGGAGGGCAGGCTGTACCTCGCCGTCCGGGAGCTGGAGAGGGGACTGGCCAATGTGGAGGGCTTAGGCTTCGGGGCGGGCTCGGTGCTCTACGCCCTGGACCCGGCCAGCGGCCGGCGCGTCCGGGTGCTGCGCGCGCCCCTGCGCGCCTACGAGATGCTTCCCGGCGGGGACGTGGTGTTCACCCGCGACCGCACCGCTGACCACGGCTCGGAGGTCCTGCTGTGGAAGAGCCGGTCCGCGGCGGGAGAGGAGAACCCCCGCCTGCTGGTGGCCTCCGACTACCTGGTCCGGGAGATCCTGGCGCGCGAGGGCAGAGTCTACGTGTCCGCCCGCCGGCACGGCGAGAACTTCGGGTTGTACGCAGTCGACCCGGAGTCTTACCGGCTGTCCCCGATCCTGCCGGGCCCCTTCAGCGTCGGCGGCCTGGAGTTCAGCGGCGGAGGCTTGAGGTTCGCCGCCAACTACGGCGGCCGGTTTGCCGTCTACGCCTGCGACCCGGACGGGGGCGGTCCGGTCCGGCTCACGGAGGCGCCCTACGCCGTGTCCCCCGCGCCGGACCCGGCCACCGGTCTTCTGTGGTACGTGGGCCTGAACGCAGAAGGCTACGCGCTGTACAGCCTCCAGCCCCGGGCCGTGCGTGTCGAAGCCCCGGCCGGCGCGCCGCGCGCTCCGGAAATCGTGCCTGCCGGCGCGCCAGCCCGCGATGGCGGCGCGGGGTTCCGGGCCGGCGGCTACGGCGACAACCTACTGACCCTGGCGCCTCGCCTGCTGCTGCCCGTGCTGGCCGCGGACACCGCGAAGGGGAGCTACCTGGCGGGGGCGACGGTGCTGGGCCGCTCCGCGCTGGGTGACATCTCCTACGCCGTCACCGGACTGGTGGACCTGGAAACCGGGGCGCCGGCCGCCGAGGCCTCCCTGAGTCTGATCACAGTGCCGCTGTCCTGGAACCTGGCGGCCGGCACCCCGGAGGGCGGCTGGCTGGCGGGCTCCGTGGAGCTGTCCGCGTTTCGTAGACTGGCGCCGTTTTCCCGCCGCCTGTCACTCGGGCTGGCGGGGCTGCTGTACGGCGAGGGTTTCCCCGGCCGGACTCTCGAGCCTCTCCTGGGGTTCGGCCTGGGATGGCCCCTGGACACCGTGGAGGGGCTGGTCTCCCTGCCGTTCCAAAGGGTGGAGCTGGGCTCCGCGGAGAACCGGGCCCGGCTTCACGGGGAGCTGGTCTATGAGCACTCCTTCCGCTTCGGGGCGCTGCGCGTCGCGGCCGAGGGCTTTCACCGCCTGGACGGGGGCAAGAGCTCCCTGACCGCGCTGCGGGGAAACCCGGTTGGGATCACCGGGCAGTCGGGGGCGGCGGTGAATCTTGATTTTTCCGTCCGTCTGCTTCAAATTCGAGCGGGGACTTGGAACCCGCCCCTTTTCCTGCAGGATGTTTACGTGGTGCCGTTCGCCGGCGCGGCCGTGTCCGACCAAAGCCAGGCCTCGGCCGGCCTGGAGCTGCACTGGGAGCTGAAGACCCTGGCCGTCTGGTCCGGCCTCCCCCTGGACCTGGCCCTGGGCCTGGCCGTGAACGGGGAGGGTACGCCGAGCCTGTTCATCAACCTGGAGCCGGCATTGGGGGAGCTGCCGCTGGCGGGCATAAAGCCCGGGAGGATGCCATGAAGAGTCACGAGGGGAGCTGCGAGGGGACCGGCGGGCAGAGCCTGTTCTACAGATTCAGGGTGCCGGTGCAGCCTGCCGGGGTCGTGCTGCTGCTGCACGGGTACGCCGAACACTCCGGCCGCTATGAGTGGGTGATGGAGCGGCTGGCAGAGGCCGGTTTCGCCGTGTACGCGCCGGACCACTGCGGTTTCGGGCGTAGCGCACGCCCCGGTGCGTTGGCCGACCTGGAAAGCCTGGAGAACACGGTGGAGGACATGGGTCGCCTGATCCTCGTTTTGCGCCGGGCCCTTCCCGCCGCGCCCCTGTTCCTACTGGGGCACAGCATGGGGGGCATACTCGCGCTGCTGTTCGCCCTGCGTCACCCGGAGGGCCTGCACGGCGTGGTCACCTCCGGGGCCGCCGTGGAGATTCCGGAGTACATCTCGCCGCTGCTGCTGCGGGTGTCGGGGCTGCTGAACCGGCTCCTGCCCCTGCTGCCGGTGCAGCCTTTCGACTACACGCAGGTCAGCCGCGACCCCCGGGTCATCCAGGCGATGGAGGAGGACCCGCTGTACTACAAGGGCAAGCTGCGGGCCCGCACCGGCTACCAGCAGCTCCTGGGCATCCGGGAGGTCAGCTCAGGTTTGAGCAAGCTGCAGCTTCCATTGCTGCTCCTGCACGGCGGAGAGGACCGCACCATCGCCCCCAAGACCTCCGAACGGATCTTCAATGGGGCGTCGAGCGCGGACAAGACCCTGAAGATCTTTCCCGGGCTCCGGCACGAAATCCTGAACGAGCCGGAGCGGCAGCAGGTGCTGGCGATGATCCTGGACTGGTTGCGTCGGCACCTCGGTTGAGCCTGTCCCCGCAGGCCGCCCGGCGCGAAGAGCTGGCTGGCGCGGCGGCCGGCCAGGGGTTCCAGCGGGTCCGCTGGCTGCGGTCTGTGGAGCTGCCCCCTGCGGCCCGGGGGAATCCCGAGGTCGCGGCGCTGGGCGAGGGCCTGTACCTTCTGGCCGCCCTCTCCTGTCACCGGGAGGAGTCCGATGACCTCTCCCGCCCCGGGGATCCGCACGCCCTGGTTGCGCCCTTCGCCCGCCGAAACTACTACCGCGAGGCGGTGCACCGGCTGAAACGGGTGACCGCGGGCGGCGACGAGCCAGCGGGTAGCGGCGACGCGCCCGCCGCCGGCGGCGCTGGGCCCCGCCTCGAGCTGCGCGCCGGCCTGCGCGCCGGGCAACGCATCTTCTCCAACTCCCGTCTGCCCGAGAAGCTGCTGGCCGCCGCCTGCGGTCTGGGGTTTCTAGGCTCCAACAGCCTGGTCATCGCGCCGGGGCTGGGCTCGGCCTTCGTGATCGCCGGGGTGTTTTTCCCCGCGGGCACGGGGCCGGCGTCCGACCTGCGGCGGGGCTCCGACGCGCCCCTCGCGGGAGGCCTGGAGGCGGGCGGGGGGTGCGGGGACTGCCGGTCCTGCCTGGAGGCCTGTCCCGTTGGGGCCATCGCGGCGCCCGGGGCGGTGAATCCAGCGAGCTGCCTGCAGTCGCTGGCCACCCGCCTGGAGCCCTGGCCTGCCGCTGCCCGAGCGGCCTGGGGCTTCCGGCTGTACGGCTGCCAGGCCTGCCAGGACGCCTGCCCGCACAACCGGGCCTTGAGCCTGCAAACCCCCACGGAGCGAGGAGCCATCGGGCCGAGCGTGCCGCTGCGAGGGCTGCTGGGCCGCGACGAGGAAGGAGTCAAGCTGCTGTTCCGGGGCACCGCGCTGGACCGATCCTGGATCCCGGCGGCGGCGCTGCTGCGCAACGGCCTCCTGGCCGCGGGCCAGCGCGGGGACCCAGCGGTGCTGGAGCTGGTGCGCGCCCGCCGGCGGGACCCGGTCCCGGCGGTGCGGGAGGCGGCCGCCTGGGCCGAGGAGTCACTCGGCCGTGATTGATTGGAAGCGCAACCTGGCCTTCCTCTGGATCGCCCAGTTCTTCTCGCTGGTGGGCTTCAGCTTCGCCCTGCCTTTCGTGCCATTCTATCTCCAGGAGCTGGGCGTCACCGGCCGGGGGGCACTGCGGGTCTGGACCGGCCTGTTCGCCGCCGGCGCCGGGATCCCGCTGGCCATCGCGGCCCCTCTCTGGGGCTCCTTGGCCGACCGGCTGGGGCGCAAGCCCATGAGCCTGCGGGCCAGCCTGGGGGGGGCCCTGGTGCTTGCCGGCATGGGGCTGGCCCGCACACCCGGGATGCTCCTGGTCTTCCGGGTGCTGCAGGGCGTGTTCACGGGCACGATCACGGCCAACCTGACCCTGGTGGTGGCCAACACCCCGGAGAAGCGCCTGGGCTTCGCCATCGGGATCATGAGCTCCGCTGTGTTCGCGGGGGACACCCTGGGTCCCCTGTTCGGCGGGTTCTGCGCCGATCTGTTCGGCTACCGGGTGAGTTTCCTGGTGTCCGCCGCCAGCCTGGTGATTTCCTTCCTGGTCACCCTGCTGTTCGTGCAGGAGGATTTCCAGCCGGGGCAGTCCGCTCTTCCCCGCCTGCGGCTGTCCGCTCTGCGGCCCACTCTGGCGCCCTTTCTGCCCTTGATCGGTTTGATCGCCCTGGCGGGTTTCGCGCGCTACCTGGCCACGCCCCTGTACCCCCTGCTCGTGCAGGAAATCGCCCTGCCCACCATCGGCCTGGCCACCCAGACCGGGATGGTCAACGCCGCGGCGGGGGTGGCCGTAGTGCTGGCCGGCATCGTGTTCGGGCGACTGGCGGACCGCGGCGGGTTCTCCCGGCTGGGCACCGCCTGCACCCTGGCGGCCGGCGCGTTCACCGCCGCCCTGGCCGCGGCCCGCTGCCTCGCCGTGCTGGTACCCCTGCGGGTGGCCGCCGACTTCTCCTCCGGAGGCCTGGACCCCCTGCTCAATATTCTGCTGGCGCGGCGGGTGGGACCCGAGCGCCGGGGCCTCGCCTTCGGTCTGGCCGGCAGCGTGCGCTCCGCGGCCTGGGCGCTGGGAGGCATGGTGGGGGGCCTGCTGTCCGCCGTAGCCGGGTTTTGGGCCGTGTTCCTGCTGGGCGGGGCGTTGTTCCTGGCCGGCGCCTGGTTTTTCTCCCGGCTCACCACCGCGGTCGGGTCCGGCGGGTCGCCATAATCCATGCGCGTCGCCTTGAGTTTTCCTCCGAAAGGTGTACACTTCACGTATATCACTAGGTACTCACTACGTAGCATGAAGGAGGAGTGTGCATGAAGAAAATCCTGTTGGTGATCCTGATGTTGGCCCTGCTGGCCGGCCTGGCTTTCGGCCAGGAGGTGAAGAAGCCGACCGCCGCGGTGTCCTTCGAGCTTTTCGGCAGTATCATCGCGCCAATCGGCATCGGCGCCGAGTTTTTCCTGGGACCGGTCGGGCTGGGCGTCGAGCTGCGCTTCCTGTTCTTGGGCCTTGAGGGCAACTTCATCGGCTCCGTGGAGCCAGGCGGCAGCGTGCGCTTCTACTTCGGAGACCTGGAAAGCAGCCTGTTTCTGATGGGCGGGGTGAGCTACCTCACGGTGTTCGCCATCGGCGAGGGAACGGCCTCCACGGCCGGTGTGGGCTTCCTGAAGCCCAAGGCGGGCATCGGCTACAACGCCCTGTTCGGCAAGGGCAATAAAACGCGCTTCGCCATCGAGTTGGGAGCGGTGTACATGTGGCCGGTGGTCGAGGGTGATGTGATTACCACGGACGTGGTGTTCCCGTTCCTGCCGCACTTCCTGCTGATGTTCGGCCGCGCGTTCTAGATTACTCGAGATCCATTCGGGACGCGGCCCCAGCCGGGCCGCGCCCTTCCTCCTCGCTACCGTGGCCTTCAACATCTTCTCGCTTACCGCCACGCCACAGGCGGCGGAGCTGGAATGCGTGCGCAGCCTGTTCCGCCAGTACGCCGATTCCCTGGGCTTCGACCTGGGCTTCCAGGGCTTCGCCGAGGAGCTCGCTGACCTGCCGGGCGACTACGTCCCGCCGCGCGGGCGCCTGCTGCTGGCCTACGCCGATGCGGGCGACGGTGAGGAGCCGACCGCGGCCGGCTGCGTGGCGCTGCGCCCCCTGGAGGGGCAGACCTGCGAGATGAAGCGGATGTACATCCCTGCTGGCTTCCGGGGACGGGGCCTCGGACGCCTGCTGGCCGAGCGGCTGGTCGCCGAGGCCCGCCAGGCCGGCTACCTGCGCATGCGCCTGGACACCATCGAGTTCATGAAGGAAGCCCTCGGCCTGTACCGCTCGCTTGGTTTCCGGGAGATCCCGCCCTACCGCTACAACCCCATCCCCGGCGCGGTCTACTTGGAGAAGGACCTGGCTGCGGAGCCGGCCGCCCCTGCGACGGCTCCCTGAGCTGCCCCCGGTCTCCGGCTCGGAGCTCTTCGGCTTGACGGGCGGGACCATCCAGCAATAGCATGTATCCATGCGAAAGGTTCAGATTTTATTCCCGGAGCCCCTGCTTAAGCGGCTGCGGGAGGTCGCCCGGCGCGAGGACCGCCCGCTGAGCGAGGTCGTCCGCCGGGCCGCCGAGGCGCATCTGGAGCGGCTGCCCTCCGGCCCAAAGAGGCTCAGCGGGCTGCGTATTCCTGTTTTTGATGGGGGCCGGGTCCTGGTGGGGCCGGAGGATTTCCGCGAGCTGGCCTATGCCGAGCGCGCATCCGTGGCGACGCGTAAAGGACGGCGCTCCTGAAAAGCCTGGACACCAACATTCTCTTCTATGCCACGAACCTGCGTTCAGCCGAGCACGACGCCGCGCGCCGGCTTCTGGAGCAAGTCGCCGGCGAGCCCGGGGACTGGATTCTGACCGACCAGGTGCTGTTCGAATATTACCGGTTGGTCCGAAATCCCGTAGTGCTGTCCAGGCCGCTTTCCGCAGCCGAGGCGGCCCGGCGGTTGCTGTTTTTCCGGGAGGAGCTCGGCTGCCTGCACTGCGCCTACGAACCGCGGCTGTTCAGCGAGCTGGCTGCCCTGCTGCGCGCCGGTTCCTTCCCGCCGGCACGGACCTTCGACGCAATGCTGGCGGTGACCCTCAAAAGCCACGGGGTAGACACCTTCTACACGCGAAACGTGAAGGACTTCGAGCGCTTCGGCTGGTTCACCGTCGTCGACCCCGTGTCTTGACACGCTGCGGCTTTGTTTCGATCATGCCCCCATGAGCGAACCTCCCCTGTTCCTATGGGAGACCCACGGCATCCACGTGGGAACCGGCAAGGACCACGTCAAGCACGGGGTCGACGACCTGGAGCCGGTGGTGGAACAGGCCCTGCGGCAGGGCTTTCCCTCCGTGACCTTCGTGATCCACACCCCGCGCCTGACCCGCTTCCGCTACCGGGCGGAACGCGACACCGCCGTCAAGTTCATCCGCGGGGATGCGGCCTACTTCGGCTTCACCCGGCGTATGGAGGCCCTCAAGGAGAAGTACCGCGGCGGGATCAGCGTGCGCTACGGCATCGAGCTGGAGTGGATGGGCCCGGGACTGGGCCTGCAGTGGAACCGCTCCAAGCTGTTCCAGGCCTACGGGGTGGACTTCGTGATCGGCTCGGTGCACTTCTCCTCCGAGGGCATTCCCTACGACTTCTCGAGGGAAGACACCGAAACCCTCATCCGGATGCGCGGCGGGCTGGAGCGCTTCTGGGCCGGGTACCTGGACGAGGTGATCGAGATGGTGGACGCCTCCTGGGAGATGATCCACGTGGTGGGGCACCTGGACCTGCCCAAGCTCTTCGCCCCGGTGCCCGAACCCCTCCGGGACCTGGCCTCCTCCTCGCACTTCCTGGCGCGCCGGGCGCGCACGCTGCTGGAGATGGTGAGCGACCTGAACCTGGCGCTGGACCTGAACGCGGCCGGGCTGCGCAAGGGCTCCGGGCTGTTCCCGGACTCCGGGCTGCTGGAGCGGGCCTGCCAGCTGCGCATCCCCATCGCCATAGGCAGCGACGCTCACAAGCTGGAGGACATCGGGCAGCACGGCGCGCGGGTGGTAGAGGCGGCCCACAAGGCCGGGTACCGCTGGTACGTGTCCTTTTCCCGCGGCATCACCGAGAAGCGGCCGCTGGCCCATGGAGGGGAAGGGCGCTACAAGGTGCTCAACCTGGCCAGCGAGATGCTGAAGCTGCGCTTCGAAAGCCGCCTCCGCCAGGAAACCCCCAGGTTCTCTTTCGGCGGCTCCTTCCAGGGGCTGCTGGAGGACTTTCCCGATTCGGTCTCGCTGGGGGAGTTCAACGCCGTGCGGGCGCGGCGCGACGACCGCTCCATCACCTTGAGCGACACCCCACTGCCGGGCGACGGGGAGGAGCTCGCCTGCCTGTTCTCGCACCACACCGACACCCCGGGCACCCTCTCGATCCTGTTCAACACCCTGGCCTCCGAGGAAATCAACGTGGAGACCGCGTACCTCAACTCCCTGGCCGACGGCACGGCCACCGCCTACCTCACGCTGGGCGGGGAGCGGGTGCGCATCCTGGAAGCCGTGGACTTCGTGATGGGCACGGCCGCGGACCGCTTCTTCACCATCCAGCCGGAGGTGCGGGTCAAGCTGCCGCCCCTCAAGCGCGCCCCCGTGTACCTGTTGGAGGTCGACGGGGTGGACCTGCCTATCCCGGTTTCCGCCCACATGGTCATCACCGTGCACTCCAACCGGCCCGGCACGCTGCTCATCCTGCTCACGGCCCTGGCCTCGCGCGGCGTGAACGTGGTGGACCTGCAGCTCGGGCAGCGCGGAGAGCGCGGCTTCGCCGTGCTGGGCGTGCAGGGGGGGGAGCGCGAGGTGGCCGAGGTGCTGACCCAACTGGGCCCGCAGTTCTACGAGGCCAGCCAGGTGCTGCTCCGCGGCTATGAGAGCTTCTGAGCCGCGCCTCGCGGCGGTTTTCCACCGCATCGACATCACCCCTTCCTACCCGGTGTCGCTCCTGGGCTACTTCAACGACCGGGTGTCCACGGGCGTAGCAGACCCGCTGGCCTGCCGCCTGGCCGCCTTCGCGGCGCAGCCCGCTATTCGCGGCGCGCAGGCCGCTATTCGCGGCGCGGTGCGGCGCAGGCCGCTATTCGCGGCGCGAAGCCCGCTCTCTGCGGCGCGCCTCCTGATCGTGCAGATCGACACGTGCCTGTTCGACGATGCTTTTGCCTGGACGCTGCGCCGCGCCCTGTGCGCGCGCGCGAACGGGGCCTGGACCGGGGTCCTGGTCTTCGCCAGCCACACCCACACCGCCCCGGCGCTGGCCCGGCTCTACGAGACGCCGCGCCAGGACCGCTACGCGTCCGACCTAGTGTCTCGGATCGCGGCGGCCGCCGGGGAGGTGGCGCGCGCGCTGGCCGCCGGCTCGCCCGTGACCATGCAGCAGGGCCCGAACGCGCGCATGGGCGACTCGGCACGCGCGGCCCAGGGCCTGCGTGCGGTCCCCGTCACTCTGAGCGTCGCGCGCGGACGGGCGGAAGGGCTTTCCTTCAACCGCCGCTGGCTGGGCCGTGACGGGCGAACCGTCACCAATCCTTCGCGCGCCCTGCGCGCGGAGCTCGCCGGCCCGGAGGGTAGCGTGGACCCGGAAGTGATCACCCTGCTGTTCCGGGAGGAGGGCGGGGCGCCGCGCGCCGTGTTCGTGAGCGCAGTGAACCACACCGACACCGTGGGGGGCCAACAGCTTTCCGCGGACTGGCCGGGCCTGCTGGAGCGCGAAGTAGTACGGGGGCTGGGGGCCGAGGTGCCGGTGTTTTTCCTGCCGGGCGCCCAGGGGAACATCAACCACTTCGATCCCGCCGTCGAAGGGGAACAGACTGGCTACGCGGAGGCCCGGCGCCTGGGAAAGGCCTATGCGCAGGTGGTGCTGGATTCCCTGCCCGCGGCCAGGCCCCTGGCTCTCGACCCCCGGCTCCCGCCGCTGGCCTCGCGCCTGGACTACGTGCGCCTGCCGGGGCGCCGCATCCCGGCAGCGGAGCTGGACGCGGCCCGGCGCCTGCTGCGGGTCTCGGGCGGCGAAGGCGTGGCTGGAAATCTTACAGCCAGCGAGCTGGCCGCCGGCTCCCCGGCGGTGGAGCGGGTGTTAGCCCGGGAGCTGCTGCGGCAGTCCCCGTCGCGGCGCCGGTCCTACCGCGTGCCCCTGCAGGCCGTCCGGCTCGGGGGCGTGCTGCTCTGCGGCATCCCGGGCGAGCCCTTCGTGGAGCTGGGCCTGGCGCTCAAGGGCGCCGCAGGGACGTCCGGGTCCTGCCTCGTGCTGCCGCTGGGGCTGGCCGGGGGCTATTACGGCTACCTCCTGCCCGGCGACCGCCTCGCCTCCGGCGGCTACGAGGCGCTGCCCGTGGCTGGCCGCCTGGGCGGCGCCGCGGCCGCCATGATCGTGGAGCACTTCCGGCGCCTGGTCTGAGCCGCCGGTGTGCGCGCACGCTGGCCTGAGCCGCGCCTTGACGGCGGGGCGGGAATCGGGCAACATACCCTGGTCTTCGAAACTGGAAGATCAGGTACCAACCGGGCTTCAAGAGCAGTAGCTTCGCTGCTGCAATAGCAGTAGCCGCGCGCTACGGGACTTCCGAAACACACTCGGATAGTGGAGGCCCGCTGTGCCCGCTACCAGACAGAAACTCGGCTACCTCGAAGGCTGGACCTCCATCGTCCTGAACACCCTTCTGTTCGGCGTCAAATACTTGGCGGGCAGCCGGATCGCTTCGGTGTCCATGGTGGCCGACGCCTGGCACACCCTGTCGGACACCCTGACCTCCGTGGTGGTGCTCGTCGGCTTCTGGATCATGGCCAAGCCGGCCGACGACCGCCACCCATTCGGCCACGCCCGGGCGGAGAACATTGCGGCCATCGTCATCGGCGTGCTGCTGGCGGTGGTCGGTGCCCTGTTCGGCTGGGAATCGATCCGCCGCCTGCTGGAGCGCAAGGCGGTCGCCTTCTCCCTATTTGCCATCCTAGTGTTCCTGGCCTCCGCGCTTCTCAAGGAAGGCCTCGCCCAGTTCGCCTTCTGGGCGGGCAGGAAGGCCGGCTCCCAGGCGGTCGTGGCGGACGGCTGGCATCACAGGAGCGACGCCATCGCCTCGGCGCTGATCGTAGCCGGGGCGGTGCTGGGCCGCCGGTTGTGGTGGATCGACGGGGCTTTGGGCGTCGGGGTCTCCCTGCTGATCATCTGGGCGGCCGTGGACATCGTGCGCGGCACCTCCTCGCTCCTGCTGGGCGAGGCCCCCAGCGAGGAGCTCAGAGGCGCCATCCTGGACTCGGTGCACAAGGAGTGCCCGCAGGTGGAGAACGTGCACCACCTGCACCTGCACCGCTACGGCCACAACCTGGAGCTCACCCTGCACATCCGCCTGCCGCCCACCATGACCGTAGGCCAGTCGCACGAGATCAGCCACCGCATCGAGGAGCGGCTGCGCGCGGAGCTGAAGCTGGAGCCCACGGTGCACATCGAGCCCTCCGATGGCTGAGCGGGCGCGGGGAAGGTGCCGGGTTCGAGCTTCAGGCCTTCCTGACCGGCTGGCGGATGATGGTTTTCAGCTTCTCCGGTGCGGTGCGGTTGGGGTCCGAGATATAGATCTCGTGGTGGCTGCCGGCGAAGGTCAAGCCCTTCGCGGCGATGAAGGCATGCAGCGCCGCGATGGTGGGCCGCTCCGCGGCGTAGGGCCCGCGGTGCAGCATCTGGGCGCACAACCCCTCGCGCAGCACTTCGCGGCGCACCAGCGGCAGGGCCGGGGAGGCGTTCTTCTTGGCCAGCGCCTCCTGACGCGCCGCCTTGAGGTCCGATCCGGTGACGAGGGAAGGCAGGGCGAGCATCAGGGTCCACTTCCACTCCGTCTTGCGGCCCTGCAGGAAAACCGTCGGGTCCTCCGCGTGGAACCGGCCGCTGAGCGGCATGACCCGGAAGTCCACGCCTTTGTTTTTTTTGAATCGGAACTTCAGGGTGTAGGCCAGGGAGTACAGGGCGCCGATCGCCGCCATGAAGGCGGGCGAGGTGTTGGGGTCCCCCGTGCCGTCCACCATCAGGTAAGTAAAAGGCGGCACGCGCACCAGCTCCGGCTTTCCGGCTTTCGGGCTGAACAGGTTCTTGTGCTCGGTCCACAGGTCGATTTTTTCGGCCATTGCGTTCCTCCTCGGGTGAGCTAGTACAGGTAGGCTCCGCCAGTGAGCTTGGTGTGGGCGATCTTGAGCTTGCGGTCGATGTCGATGCCGTAGGAGCACAGCCGGGTCAATGCGCTGTAGTCCCGCTTCGGGTCGACCTTGGCCGCGAGCCCGGCGTATTCCTCTTTCGCCCAGGCGGTCTGGTCGAACCAGTGCTTCAGGCGCTCCTGCAGGGCGTAGGCGGCCGGCTCCATGACCCGCTGGCTGTCCATCTGCCGGTCGAACAGCCCCTCCAGGAGGAAGACCACCTGGGGGTCAGGATTCGCCCCATCCCGGCACTTGCCGCACAGCCTGCAGACGTAGTCGCCGAGCTCCGGGGCGGTGCGGTAGAGCCTCTCCTTCTCCTTGTCGTCGAGCGGACGGAAACGCTCCGCGATGCGCAAGTCCTGTTCCAGGTATTCCCGGCTGTTGATCCCCAGCACCAGCGAGGTGATCGGCAGGCTCAAGGTGTAGCGGATGGCGGTGGCGGGGTCGCGGTGCAGGAAGCCGTCGGCCAGGGCCTTCATGCCCAGCACGCCCACCCCCTTGGACTGGCACAGCGGCAGCAGCTCCCCCTCCAGCTGCGGGAAGTTGAAGCGGTCCAGGTAGTTGAAGCCGGTCATCAGCACGTCGTAGGGGTGGTTCTGCACGGAGTGCAGGATGCCGGCTGGCCGTCCGTGCCCGGACACGGCCACAAAGCGCGCCTTGCCCGCCCGCCGGGCTTCCTCGAAGGCCTCCATGGCCCCGCCCGGGGCCAGGATGGCCTGGGCCTCGGCCACGCTCTGCGGCTCGTGCATGAAGAGCAGGTCCACGTGGTCGGTGCACAGATTGCGCAGGGAGCGCTCCAGGCTGGCCAGCGCCTCCGTGCGGGTGCGCTTGCCGGTTTTCGTGGCCAGCACGTACTCGGAACGGCGATGGGACACCGCCTCGCCGATCTTGCGCTCGGAGACGCCGTCGCCGTACTGGGCCGCGGTCTCGATGTAGTTGCCGCCCCGGTCCAGGTAGGTGTTCAGCAGCCGGGAGGCCTCCCCGCGGGTCACCTCCACCAGGTGGAATCCTCCGAAGCCCAGGAGCGAGAGCTCCAGCCCCGTCCTGCCCAGCGCTCTTTTTTGCATCCCTAGATAGTATTCCCCGGCCGGCCGCCGGGCAACCTGCCGTCAGCCGGTCTCCGCCACGGCCTCCCAGAAGGCCCGCACGGGGGGGAAGTCCAGCCGGCGGCGGCGCGCGCACAGTCCCACGATGTACGGCTCCAGGGGCGGTTCCACGTCCAGGACCCGCACTTCGCTTTTCTGGGCGAAACGCTCCAGCACCAGCCGTGGCACGACCCCGACCCCGCAGCCCAGGCGCACCATGGAGATGATGGCCTCGTGCCCGGAGACCTCGGCGTACACGTGAGGCCGCACGCGCCGGGACTTGAACCAGGCTTCGGCCCGCCGCCGCGAAAGCCCGGTCTCCGACAGGACCATGGGCACGCGGGCCCAGGGGATCGGCGACTCCCGCACGAGGGAGGCGGCTGCGCAGGGGACTACTGGCGCGACGAAAAGCAGAGGGGTGACGGCCACGGTCTTGAAGGCCAGGGTGCGGGGCAGGGTGCGCGGGCGGGCGGCCACGGTGACGTCCGCCTGCCCGCTTAAGACCCGCTCGACCGCCTCCGCAGGGTCGCCGGTCTGCAGGCGGATGTGCACCTCCGGGTAGCGCTGGCGGTAGGAGCGGAAAAGGCCGGTCAGCACCGTGTAGGCGGCGGCCACCGAGCAGTACACGGTCAGCTCGCCGCGCACCGCATCCCGCCCGCCGCCCAGGGAGCGGGTCAGCTCTTCCCAGCCGGCCAGGGCTTCCCGGGCGTAGCCCCGGAAGCGGCGGCCGGCAGGGGTGAGTTCCACGGTGCGGTTGTCGCGGGTGAACAGCCTCTGCCCCAGCTCCTCCTCCATGCGCCGGACGGCCCGGCTCAGGGCCGAGGGGCTCAGGTTGGCCTGGCGGCTGGCCCGGCCGAAGTGCAGGGTCTCGGCCAGGCCCAGGAAGATCCTCAGGGAGTGCTGGTCCATCGACAGTCTCGTTGCGTTTCCTGCAACATTATATGGCAATATTATCATTCTACACAATATTCCCACGATCCTCCGAATTCGTCATAATGGAGGGCAAACCAAGGAGGAATGCTATGGCGAAAATTGATTTCGGCGGCACCATGGAAGAGGTCATCACCCGCGAGGAGTTCCCGCTCAAGAAGGCGAAGGAGGTACTCAAGAATGAGGTGATCGCCGTCATCGGCTACGGCGTGCAGGGCCCCGCCCAGTCGCTGAACATGCGCGATAACGGCTTCAAGGTCATCATCGGCCAGGCCCCCGAGTTCAAGCGGGAGTGGGACAAGGCGGTCAAGGACGGCTGGGTGCCGGGCAAGACCCTCTTTCCCATCGAGGAGGCGGCCAGGAAGGCGACGATCATCCAGTACCTGGTCTCCGATGCGGCCCAGAAAGTCACCTGGCTGAAGCTGAAGGAATGCCTGAAGGAAGGGGACGCCCTGTACTTCTCGCACGGCTTCTCGATCGTGTACAAGGAGCAGACCGGGGTCATCCCGCCGAAGAACGTGGACGTGATCCTGGTGGCCCCCAAGGGCTCGGGGGCCAGCGTGCGCGCCAACTTCCTGGCCAAGAGCGGCATCAACTCCAGCTACGCCGTGTTCCAGGACTTCACCGGCCGGGCGCTGGAACGCACCCTGGCGGTGGGCATCGCCATCGGCTCCGGCTACCTGTTCCTCACCACTTTCCAGCAGGAGGTCTACAGCGACCTGACCGGGGAGCGGGGCGTGCTCATGGGGGCGATCGCCGGGGTCATGGAGGCGCAGTACGACGTGCTGCGCGAGAACGGCCACTCGCCCAGCGAGGCCTTCAATGAGACCGTCGAGGAGTTCACCCAGAGCCTGATCCGCCTGGTGGGCGAGAACGGCATGGACTGGATGTACTCCAACTGCTCCACCACCGCCCAGCGCGGGGCCCTGGACTGGAAGCCGCGCTTCAAGGGCGCCACCCTGCCGGTGTTCCGCGAGCTGTACCAGTCGGTCAAGGACGGCAAGGAGACCGAGATCGTGCTGCGGGTCAACAGCGCCCCGGACTACCGGGAGAAGCTGGAAGCGGAGCTGAAAATCATCCGCGAGTCGGAGATGTGGAAGGCCGGCGCGGCGGTGCGCTCCCTGCGTCCCGAGAACTGGAAGAAGAGGTAATACCATGGCGATCCCCCTGCGCAGCTCGATAACTCTTCAGGGCCGGCGGATGGCCGGCGCCCGCGCCCTGTGGCGGGCCAACGGGCTGAAGGACAGCCAGATCGGCCGCCCGGTGGTGGCGGTGGTCAACTCCTTCACCCAGTTCGTGCCGGGACACGTGCATCTGCACGAGATCGGCCAGCACGTGAAGAAGATGATCGAGGGCCAGGGGTGCTTCGCCGCGGAGTTCAACACCATCGCCATCGACGACGGCATCGCCATGGGGCACGACGGCATGCTCTACTCCCTGCCCTCCCGCGAGCTGATCGCCGACAGCGTGGAGTACATGGCCAACGCCCACCAGGTGGACGCCCTGGTGTGCATCTCCAACTGCGACAAGATCACGCCGGGCATGCTCATGGCGGCCATGCGCCTGAACATACCGGCGGTGTTCGTGTCCGGGGGACCCATGGAGGCCGGCGTGCGCGGGGACAAGCGCTACGACCTGGTGGACGCCATGGTGCTGGCCGGGGACCCAGGGGTGAGCGACGAGGAGTTGGCCGCGGTGGAGAGCTCGGCCTGCCCCACGTGCGGCAGCTGCTCGGGAATGTTCACCGCCAACTCCATGAACTGCCTGAACGAGGCGCTGGGTCTGGCCCTGCCGGGCAACGGAACGGTCGTAGCCACGCACGCCAACCGCCTGAAGCTTTTCGAGCAGGCCGCAAAGCGCATCGTGCAGATGGCGGAGGCCTGGTATTCCCGGGGCGACGCCTCGGTGTTGCCCCGCTCGATCGGTTCCAAGGCGGCCTTCCTCAACGCCATGGCGCTGGACATCGCCATGGGCGGCTCCACCAACACGGTCCTGCACCTGCTGGCCATCGCCCAGGAAGCCGGGGTGGACTTCACCATGACCGACATCGACCGGCTGTCGCGCAAGATCCCCTGCCTGTGCAAGGTGGCGCCCAGCTCCCACCACCACGTGGAGGACGTGAACCGCGCCGGGGGCATCCACGGCATCCTGGGGGAGCTTGCCCGCGCGTGGCTCCTGGACACCTCGGTGGTGCGCGCCGACGGCCTGACCTTGAAGCAGGCCCTGGAGCGCTGGGACCTGCGTTCCCCGGCCTGCACTGACGAGGCCCGCGAGCTGTACGCCAGCGCCCCGGCGGGGCGCCGGAGCCTGGTGATGGGCTCGCAGGCCAACCGGTACCCAGAGCTGGACACGGACCGGGAGAAGGGCTGCATTCGCGACCTGGCCCACTGCTACTACGCGGACGGCGGGTTGGCCGTGCTGTACGGCAACCTGGCCGAGCGAGGCTCGATCGTGAAGACGGCGGGGGTGGACCCCGCGATTTTCAAGTTTCGCGGGCCGGCGCGGGTGTACTCCTCCCAGGAGAGCGCTTGCGACGGCATCCTGGGCGGGACGGTCAAGGCAGGGGACGTGGTGGTGATCCGCTATGAGGGGCCCCGGGGCGGGCCGGGCATGCAGGAGATGCTGTACCCGACCTCCTACATCAAGGCCCGGCAGCTGGGCAAGACCTGCGCGCTGGTCACCGACGGTCGCTTCTCGGGGGGCACCTCGGGGCTGTCCATCGGGCACGTGTCGCCGGAGGCCGCCGAGGGTGGCGCCATCGGCCTGGTCCGGGACGGGGACCTGATCGCCCTCGACATCGCCGCGCGCAGCATCCGGGTCGAGCTCTCCGACGAGGAGCTCGCCCGCCGGCGCAAGGAGGAGGAGGCGCATGGGGCCGCGGCGTTTACCCCGCGGGATCGGAAGAGGGAGGTATCACTCGCCCTGAAGATCTACGCCCTGCTCACCTCCTCGGCAGACACGGGGGCGGTGCGCCGCCTGCCCAAGGAGTGCTGAAGCCTCTGGTAACCACCGCGGTCGAAGGGTTATAATAGTGATAGTATCTGCATCGTGGGCGTAGTTCCGAATTGCTCAGGAGGGTAGCCTAGTATGGCCACTGCAAAGAAGAAGGTCGCAAGAAAGGCTGTCGCCAAGAAACGACAGGAACCAGTGAAAAAGTCGTCCCGCCCTGCGGTGAAGAAAGCCGCGACGCCGACGGCCAAGGCTTCGGCCAGACCGCTACCGGTCAAGGCCGGCCCCAAAGGCGAGCGAGGCCCCCGGGGGCCTCAGGGACCTGCCGGTTCCCCGGGACCTCAGGGGCCTCAGGGACTGCAAGGACCGCAGGGGCTTCAGGGACTGCGGGGGGAGCCGGGTCTCCGTGGTGAGCCCGGACGCGAAGGCCTGGTGGGCGCCGCCGGATTGAGGGGCGCTCCTGGCGCCGGCATCGACGTCTCGCAGGCGCCGGCCGACGGCAAGGAGCGGGCCATTTACGTTGACTTCAACGGGCGGCTGTGCTACCGGGAAGGGTCGGTCCATTACCTGATCACCCTCACGCCGAAGTAAGCGGGCAGCGCCTCACAACTCATCCTCTCCCATTCCGGCTTGACTCGGCTGTGTGGGCATGTCCTCGGAGTTCATCCTCTCGGCTGCACGAACCCGACCCGGACGCCTGTTCGGCAAGGGGAGCCGCAGGTTCCCGACTTGCACCGGCACGGTCAAACTGTTCGACGGAACCACGCTCGCCGCCGGACTTTGCCGGCTGGGGCGCTGAACCTATCTCGTCTGCACTGATTCGGGAAGAACGGCGAAACCCTGCCCCGCGGCAGCCTCGCGCAGCCGACGGTCCAGCGAACATAGGGCCAGAGGCTCCTCTAGGTGGGGGCGCAGGTACAGCGCAGTGGCCAGATGAATGGCATCCAGGCTCCTGCACCGCGCCAGCGAGGGATTCTCTCGGATGGTCTGCTCGATAGACTCGTCGATCGTCTTGAAGGTCATGCCGGCGTACAGGCGTTCCAGTTCGACCAGGCGGCTGGTTGCCCATTCATCGTCGGGCTGCAAACCCTGGAGGATCGCGGCCCGCCTGACTGCGATCACGCATTCGATGCGCAGCAGATCCGAAGCCAGGCGGGTGCCCGCCGACTCCCAGAGCGCTACGTGGTCGACGCCGCCCCGCGCCTCCAAGACGAGCGAAAGCACGGCGCTGGAGTCGTATAAGAGGACCACTACGGAGTATCCGACCTCAGATCGTCCATTAGGCGCTGCAGGTCGATCGGTATTGCCGGCCGCGGCAGTCGGGCCAGGCGAGCGACGACGTTGGAATTGGAGGCGGTCGCCCGACGGATCGAACCTCGCCGCTCCTCGTCGTTCAAGAAGGCCTCCCAGCGGTTGACGTAACGCGAAAATGGTCGGGAAGGCCGGTGGATCTCGGCGATCACCTCGTCGCGATCCATCACCAGAACCGTCTCCCCTTCTCTGACCAGGCGAAGAAACTTGCTGAGGTTGTCCTTGAGTACTTTGATCCCCACCGCCTTCATAGTCGGAAAGTAGCTAAGTTAGCTACTTTTGTCAATCAGGTGAATAGCCACTACTGCGCACGCGGCGGACCGACGTGGACGACCATCTGGGCATGAACGCGGCGCTCCCTCCGGACCCGTAATCGAGGTTGGCGAGGCGGAGGAGCAGACAGCTCGTCGACTCGGCCTGCCGCGGAGTCGGTTCTTTTACCTCGCTGTAGAACAGTTCCTCTCGAGATACGCAGATCGAGCAGATGCAGGCCCGCGCCGTGGGCGACGATGACTGGTAGATGAATCGCGGCGAAATCTGGTGAGCCTCGCTGCGCCGGCCGTCGGGGTCGGAGCACTTCCCGTTCGGAGTCTTGCCGCTCAGGAAGTCGGGCGCCCGGTCCCTGCGCTCTGGGTAGACCACGAAGGCGTCTACCTGGTCGCCGCCCCCCGCGTCCACATTGACCCACTCGCCCTGCCGCGGAGAGGAGGCCAGGCGAGCCTTGGGCTCCGAACCCAGGAAAGGCAAAGCCGCCGCTCCCCCCCCTGGGGTCCAGCTTCACGATGCCGAAGTGCAGTCAGGTCATGAAAAGGCCCCGGACGCGAAGGTCAGGGCCACGGCCGCGGCCTGCAGTAACCCGCCCAGGAAGCACTCGAACAGGGTCTGGGCGCTTTTCTTCTGCCGGCGGTTGTGGGGTCCAGGAGCACGAGCAGGCCGAATCAGGCGGCCGTGCCCAGCGCGTTGACTACCAGTACGCCCATCGGCTCGCTTCTCCTTCTCCCAATCTAGAACCCTGTGGGCCGGGTTCAACCTTGAGAATCAGAGGGCATCTGCTTTTCGTAACACAAGAATTTGTGAATCGCCCGGAACTAGAGTAGAATGTTTGGAAGACGCCGACGTTTCTGCCTGCCCGGTCGGAGCCGAATTTCGCCGGAGACTGCACGGCTTCGACCCCGGTAGAGCGACAGGAAGCAGAGGCGAACGATGGCAGGTGCACCGGCCTGGATCGAGGTTTCCGGCAGATGAAAGGAGGTCGGCGGCAGGCAATGGACCAGGCCGGCAGCTAATCTGTTAAACCCCCGCGAGGGGGGCAATCGAAGTCGAGGAGGTGTGGGAATGAAATTGAAAACGTTAGCGGTGATCCTCGTGCTGGTATTAGCGGTGGCGCTCGTGCTGCCCGCCCAGGCCCCCGGCAAGTGGGCCTCCAAGGTCCGCGTTGTCTTCTTCCCCGGCGGACCGCAGGGCGGTGTTTTCGCGGTGAATGTCTACAACGGCGCACGCCAGGCGGAGGCCGATCTTGGCTGCAAGGTCGACTATGTCTGGTCGGACTGGGATCCCCAGAAGATGATCCAGCAGTTCCGCGAAGTGGTGGCCACCCGGCCCGACGGGATCTGCGTCATGGGCCACCCCGGGGATGAGGCATTCGATCCGCTCATTGAGGATGCGCAGAAAAAAGGCATCATAGTGACCAGCCAGAACACGGAACTGCCCAAAATGGAGGCGAAATTCGCCGGCAACGGTTTCGGCTATGTCGGCGCCGAGAACTACCCTGCCGGTCATGCCTTGGGCGTTGAGGCTGTCCAGCGCTTGGGCTTGAAGAAAGGCGATCTGGCCATGGTGTGGGGACTGCTGTCCCAGCCCACCCGCGGACTGCGCACCAAAGGCGTCGTCGATGCGTTGAAGGAAGCCGGGTTGACCGTGGATTATCTTGAAATCGACGCGGCCACGAACAAGGATCCACCGGCAGGAACGCCGACCTTCGCGGGCTACGTCTCCTCGCACCCGAACGTGAAGCTGGTGGTAACGGACCACGGCGGCCTGACCGCAACCGCCGAAACGTACCTGAAGGCCGTGCGCAAGAAACCTGGCGATATCTTTATCGCCGGCTTCGATCTGTCGCCGGCGACCATCGCGGCGATCAGGGGCGGCTGGACCACCCTGGTGATCGATCAGCAGGAGTGGCTGCAGGGGTACCTGCCCGTCCTGCAGGTCTGCCTGACCAAGGTCTACGGCTTCGCCGGCCTGCACATCAACACCGGCGCAGGCTTCGTGGACAAGAGCAACGTGGAGTTTATCGCACCGCTGGCAGAGAAAAACATCCGGTAGCTTAAGACGAACAACAACGGTCGGCGCGGGGCTGCCTGCCCTGCGCCGATCCTCATGGGCGAGGTGAGGCGATGAGCCATATCCTGGAGCTGAAAAATATTTCAATGACCTTCGGCGAGGTGGCGGCTCTGCATGGCGTTGACTTCGAGGTAGGCAGCAACGAGATCGTGGGCCTGCTGGGCGACAACGGCGCGGGCAAGTCCACCCTGGTCAAGATCATTACCGGCTACCACCACCCCGACCCCGGTGGGCAGATGTACATCAAGGGAGAGCGGATCGAACACCTCACCGTCGCCAGAGCACGCGACCTGGGCATCGAGGTCGTCTACCAGGAGCGCGCGCTGGCCGACAAGCAGTCCCTGTGGCGGAACATCTTCATGGGCCGGGAGCTGGCCAACCGCTGGGGCAGGCTGGATTTGCGCGGCATGCGGATTGAAACCCAGAAGCTGATGAACACCCTGATGGGTTTCACCTCCTCGGCGGTGACGCCGGAGTCGGTGGTCAAGACCTTCTCCGGCGGGGAGCGCCAGGGGGTGGCCATCACCCGCGCGCTGTACTTCCAGGCGGAGCTGATCATCCTCGATGAGCCCACCATGGGCCTGTCGCTTTCGGAAACCAAGAAATGCCTGGAATTCGTGGCGGGGATCAAGAGCGCGGGCAAGGCGGCGATCTTCATCGACCACAACATCTTCCATGTCTACCCCGTGGCGGACCGGATCATCGTGCTGGACCGGGGCGCGGTCGCCGGGCAGTTCATGAAGGATGAGCTGAGCCTCCAGGAACTGATCGACCGGCTGTACCTCGTGGCCCAGACGGGCCGGCTGAAGTAGAGACAGGAGCAGCACATGGATAGACCGCTTTCACCCACGGCGGCCCGCGGCGGGTTTGCCCGTCAGCTGCGCAAGTACTCCCTGCAACTCGGCATCGTTGGGGTAGCCGTATTCATCTGGCTGCTTTTCCTGATCGGCTCGCCGCGGACCTTCCTGGCCGGGGATATCTATGTGGCCTTCATGTCCACCACGCCGTTCTTCGCGCTGATGGCTATCCCCCTGACGCTGGTCATCATCACCGGTGAGATCGACCTTTCCTTTCCCTCGATCATGGCCTTCGGCATGACGGCCTTCGACGTGGTGTTCGTGACCACCAAGAGCGTGTGGCTGGGCTTCATCGCCTGTCTGCTGGCCGGGGTGCTGGCCGGTTTTTTAAACGGCATCATCGTGGTCAAGATCGGGATCCCCTCGCTGGTGGCCACCATCGGCACCCAGTTCTTCTGGCGGGGTGCGGTGATGGTGGTGACCAACGGCCAGGGGATGGGCATGACCCCGGTGCGGGAGACCATCCTCTACCCGGCCCTGGTCGGCCGGATCGGCGGCCTGGTCCCGGCGCAGTTCGTCTGGACGATCGTCTTCGCCCTGGTGGTCTGGTTTTTCCTGAACCGCCACCGCTTCGGCGCGCACGTGTACCTCACCGGCGACAACGTGGAGAGCGCGCGGCTGATGGGCGTGAACGTCAACCGCACCAAGGTGATTACCTTCGCCATCGTGGGCTTCGCGGCCGCCTTCGCCGGCTACGTGGTGAGCGAGGAGGTCCTGTTCTTCTGGCCCACGCTGGGTGAAGGCTACATGCTGAACACCCTCGCCTCCGTGTTCCTGGGCGGTACGTCCGTGTTCGGCGGTAGCGGAACGGTGTTCGGAACGTTCGTGGCCTCCTTCATCATCGGCGCCATCAACGCGGGCATCGTGGCAGCCGGCCTGACCGGCTTCTGGACGAGCGTGATCTACGGCCTGATCATCATAACCTCCGTGTCCCTCCAGGCGGTTGTGAGCCGGCGGATCCGATGAACGCCACGGACAAGCTGCGGGAGTACGTCGGCGGGCTAACGATCCTCGACACCCACGAGCACCTGCCGCCACACCGGCTACGGCCAGGCGCTTGACATCGCGGCGCAGTGGAAGATTTAAAATTGCAGGTGGGCAAGGAATGCCTCAGCGTCGTCGAGGCGATCAAGGTGCATGCGCCGCGTGTCCTCGCGCAATGCTGACGAAGTCCCATGGAAATCGCGCAGACGGACCATCTGGGGGGAGCTCCGGGCATGAACCTCTACTTCTTTTCCGGCACCGGCAACTCACTCTTTGTCGCCCGGGAGTTGCAGAAGCGCTTCCCCGAAACGGCCCTCATCCCGATCGCCTGCCTGCTCGACCGGGAAGTGATCGCAATCGAAGGAGAGACGGTCGGACTCGTGTTCCCCATCCACGGCATGTCGCTTCCTATACCCATCCGCCTTCTCCTGGAGAAGGCGACCTGGGAATCGCCCCGGTATGTTTTCGCAATCGCCACGCGGGGGGGGACTGTTTTCACGGGATTTAAACGCATCGCCCGGGTGCTGCGAAAATGGGGCAAGAGGCTGGATGCCTCGTTCGCACTCACGATGCTCAACAACGATCCGAAATTCAAGACTTACCCCGTTGCGACCCCGGACGCGATCGCGAAGAGCGAGTCGGAGGTTCGGGAACGCCTGAACACTATCCAGCACGTTATCGCCGGCAGATTCAGCTTCCAGGAAGCGGAGTTCAGGGGGTGACCTTTCCGACCGTCCTCCCCGTTCGGATCGCCCTGGAATGGCTGGTGCGCCTGGGGATGGCGATGGTGGAACGCACCGGAGTCACGGACTATTTCTACGCGGATGAGAAATGCACCCGCTGCGGCACCTGCGAGAAGGTCTGTTCGTCCCGGAAAGTCTGCGTCACGGGCGAAGGTCCGGTTTGGCAGGACAGGGTCAAGTGCTACTTCTGCTATGCCTGCCTGAACTACTGCCCCACCCAGGCGGTCCAGATCAAGTCCAAATGGTACATGAAATCCTATACCAAATGGAACGGCAGGTACCCCCACCCCTGGGCGACTGTGAAGGACCTCGCCGGCCAGCAGGATCGGGCGAACCCTGGCACCCCCGCGGCAGGCTAAGCGCAGAGATCGACTGGGTGACGACGCCGACACCACCGGCGCGGTATCCGGCCAGCTGCCCGGCGCCTATCACGGCTTCCAGGGCACCCCGAAAAGCTGGCGGGAGAAGATCGCGAAACCTGAGATTCTTGCCGCCCCGGCGGAAAAACTGTACTGGCAGGCTTCCGGCGGTATCAATCAATGACTACACTTGCTCCAGGCCTGGCTCGAGCAACCAGAGTGCAGCGTCGTAGATCCGGATCGCGGGCGGAATATCACGCGCCGATTCCGAGGTCATGGTGACCAGTGCGAGGTGCGCGCGCGGGTGCTCTTTTGCCGCTGCCAGAAGCGCCCGCACCTCGCGGTCGCGGGTCGCCTTGTCGTCCAGTTCCGCGCACACCTGAATCAATTGCTCTTTTCCCTCCGGCCGGCGGACCAGGAAATCCACTTCAAAGCCCTCTGCGGTGCGTACGTAGCCCGCCTCGGACCCGTGGCGCAGAAGCTCGACGAGCACGGCGGACTCCAGCGCCTTACCAGGCTGCGGCCGGCCGCTGCGGTCGAAAATGGGGATGAGCCCGGGATCAGCCGGATAGACCTTTCGCGGATTGCTCATACGCCGGCGTTCCGAATCGGTGGCGAGCCAGACACTGTGAACAAGAAAGGCATCCTCCAGATGACCGAGGTAGGCATGGAGCGTGTCCTTTGAGGTGGGAATGCCCTGGGACTTCAGCTGGTTGTAGTAGCGATGAACGCTGAACAGCCCTGCGGCGCTGCCAAGCAGGTGCCGCGTCAGATGTCGCAGGGCCACAGGTTGGGAAACGGCGTACCGCTCGATGACGTCGCGCAGCAGCGTCGCATCCACGTAACCGCGTAGCAGTTCCATCCGGTCGCGGGTGTCGGCCCCTTGTGCTTCAGGAAAACCGCCTACAACTAGGTAGGCGCGCAAATCCTTCATCAGCACGGAACGCGCAGCTTTGGTCAAACGGTCTGGAGATGCCGGCTCGCGTCCCTGATGCCGCAGGTATTCGCGGAAGCTGAAAGGAAAGACACGGGCCTCCATGGCCCGTCCCCTCATGCTGCTGGCGACTTCGCGGGAGAGCATGCGAGCCGAGGAACCGGAGATGAATAGCTCGACCTTTTCCGTATCCAATAGTCGGCGAGCGAAGCGTTCCCAGCCCGGGATCATCTGGATCTCATCGAGGAGAAAGGTCGCCCGGCGGGCATCGCGCCAGTCCGGATGAAGCTGGTAGTACTCTTCGACCAGCGAAGACAGGTCGGCAGCGCTCATGTCCGACAGCCGCTCGTCGTCGAAGTTGAAGTAGAGGATCGCTTCCCGCGGCAAGCCGCCTGCCACCCGATCCGAAAGGATCTGCCATAGAAAGGTGGTCTTTCCCGTTCGCCGCATGCCGGTGATGGCAATCGCCTTGCCCGGGATGGCGGGAACGCGGACCCCTCGCCGGGTGAAAGCCGGAATCGGCTGCGTCTGCGCATCGAGCATCTTCTGTCGGAGGATTGCGCGAAGCTGTCCTTCCACGAAGGACAGAATACCGTATTTCTGTCCTTATGGCAAGGATAGAATCAGCCTTTTGAAGGATCTCGATCACATGGAACACGAGCTCATGGACGGGTTCATCATGCGCGACGAGGGGTTGTCCAGCCATGTACCTTTGCTGCGGGATGCGTACAATCCGAAACGCCGGATATACTGCGCCCCACGAGGCAGGATGTGCTGGGTTGCCTTGGCCATGAACTGTAACGCTGTGAATGTTTGGCCCATCTTCTACACCTGGGGAGGTCCCAAGACGGTAATTCCTTGCGCCGTAAGGCATATGTTCGGGCCGAGGCGATTTTGTGGTGCCACAATATAGGCCTCATAGTTGAATTAAGTACTTGACTGGGAATCGAATATAGGGTATCATGGTGGTGTCCCTGGGAGGGCACCAGCATGTTCGTCCGCGTCAAGCCCGCCGGCCGCCACCGCTACCTTCAGATCGCCCAGAACTACCGCGAGGGCAAGAAGGTCAAGCAGAAGATCCTCTGCACCCTCGGCCGAGTCGATGAGCTCACCGCTTCGGGCAAGCTCGACGGGCTGGCCGAGTCGCTGCTTCGCTTCAGCGAAAAGCTCACCGTGCTCAATCTGCACAAGCAGGGAGCGCTTCAGGGGCTGGAGGACCTGAGCATCGGCCCGGCGTTGGTGTTCGGGCGGTTGTGGGACGAGCTGGGCATCGCCGAGGTGATCCGCAGCGTAGCAGCCGATCGCAAGTTCGGATTCGAGGTCGAACGGGCGGTGTTCCTGACCGTGCTGCACCGCCTGATGGATCCGGGCTCCGACCGCGCCGCGGAGAAATGGAAGCAGGATTTGCGCATCGAAGGGGCCCAAGACATCGAGCTGCACCAGTTGTACCGGGCGATGGGGTGGCTGGGGCAGCCGATCGGCGTTGGCTACAACCACGCGAGCCACCACCTGGGGGTCCGAACCACCAAGGACCGGATCGAGG
>Ga0315273_10000705_pt1 | contig 36048 bp, 32 predicted proteins | sample YL17G02_0_MG_FD_205753 | JGI IMG/M metagenome (GOLD analysis project Ga0315273, IMG submission 205753) | Sediment microbial communities from Yellowstone Lake, YNP, Wyoming, USA - YL17G02_0 | ecosystem: Environmental > Aquatic > Freshwater > Lake > Sediment | place: USA: Wyoming | collected...
CACCAGACGCTGGATTACCGGACGCCCGCACAAGTGCATGGGGCGTGCACGCCCCATGCACTTGTGATACACTCAACCTTAACAAATCACTCCACCTTATTTTGACCCTTTTTCAACTCTAAAGACTCTTATCCACCTCAGGGTCTCTGAGTATTTATCTTCTTAAACGATTGCTCACTGCATTGGTGAGCGCTTTTATTTCCGGGACTTTTAATATCAACACGCATAAGCCGTATGTAAGTCCGCCAATGGCTAAGCCGCCGAGAGTCACAATCCAAACGGAGAATCCATTTATAACCTTTAGCCAAAATATAAGCGCGACTGCCATCGTCAAAGCGGATAATGCCGAAGCGCCGAAGCCGCGCGCGATATGTGAGCCTTGGATGCCATTCAAACGTTTCCGCATGACAATGAGCAACACACTGGCTTCCAGCGCGGTAGCGAGTGAATTGGCGAGGGCGAGTCCGCCGAGAGGCATCCAACCCAGTGTGACAAATAGCCTTGAGAAGAGAATGCTAAATACCACGTTCAGACCCATTGCAACAGTTCCAATAATGACCGGAGTCTTTGTGTCGTGTTGGGCATAATAGGCGCGTGTCAATATTTCCATGATGGAATGTCCGACCAAACCTGCCGCGTACCAAACCAGCGACCACGCCACGAGACCCACGTCGTTTGCGTTGAACTCTCCGCGTTGATATAACAACGCCACCAAAGGTTTGCTTAAGAGAATTAATCCCACACTGGCGGGCAGTGCAAACAAGGTCACGCCGCGCAGGGATGCCGCGATGGATGCGCGTAGTTCGTCCGTTTTGCCGAGCGCGTGCTGCGCGGAGAAGGTCGGCATGGCCGCGATGGCCACGGATTGCGCGATGGCGGCCTGCGCCATGATCATGAGCGAGAATCCATATTTTAAACCGGATACACTACCGGGGGGCATTTGTGAAGCCAACCAGATATTTACCCAAAAATTGAGTTGCACCACTGCCACGCCCAGCAGGCGCGGTCCCATTAACAGGATCACTTGTTTGGTGTTTGGGTTATCCAATCCCAGTGTAAATGTATATAAGCCTTTTTGCTTTAAGAGTGTAGGAATTTGCAAAGCCAAATACAACACTGCGCCGATGACCACGCCCCACGCCAGTCCGTAGATACCCATGGATGGTACGAGAAACAGCGCGCCAAAGATGATGCCAAGCTGATACATGGCTGGTGTCAACGCGGGGATCAGGAACACTTGATGCGCGTTTAATACCCCAACGATCAAACCGCCGAGACCGAATATAACGGCCGAGATCAGTTGAATCCGTAACAGGGAAATTGTTGTAGAGAAAAGTTCGGGGTCCGCGGAAAGGCCGGGGGCGAGGGCGTAACGGACAATTTGCGGGGCGAAAACAGCCGAGATAACGGCCAGCAGGCTCAAGGTGAGTGTGACCGCATTGGCGAGGGAGGAGGCCAATCGCCAGGCGGAATCCTTTTCATCCTGCGCGAGTAATCCCGCAAAAGTTGGAATGAAGGCCGAGCCAAGTGCGCCGCCAGCAACTAAAAGAAAGAGCGTCTCGCTGACCTGATTAGCCGCGATGAAGGCATCCAGTTCGGGCGATGCTCCAAAGGTGCGTGCAACAATCATGCCGCGTATAAGTCCGGCGAGTTGTCCGAAGAGGATTGCGATCATCACCGTTCCCGCCGCGCGGGCGATCTGGCGATTTGCATTGGAAGTGGTCATGGGGGAGGATTATAATCGTGAAACCCGATTGCGCTTTAGTGATAAGTTGCATACAAAAAATTCCCCTATTGAGGAAATCATGAAACTTCATAAATTGTTACTTGTACTGACGATTGTTTTACAAGCTTGTGCTTCCCAGCCATCTACGCCTGCAGAAAACGTACCGACAATTGCTCCTGAATACTCCATTACCGATGCTCCGTTTGTGTTAACCCCGATCGAATTGGGCGCGGGATACGGCGCGCGCAGCGCATGGTTCGAAGTGTATTTTACCGAGCCATTCAGTTCCCTGGCTTCGCAGAAAACAGGCGGACCGGATGGCCCGCTCGTGGAAGCCATTGACGCGGCGCGCTTGAGTGTGGATGTGGCTGTTTATAGCTTGAGCCTGAACAGCATTCGTGATGCGCTGATCCATGCGTATCAACGCGGGGTGCGCGTGCGTATGGTAATGGAAAGCGATAATATGGATCGTTCGGATCCACAGGCATTGGAAGATGCCGGAATTCCAATGCTTGGCGATCGCCGTGAAGGATTGATGCACGACAAATTTGTGGTAATTGATAATTCCGAAGTGTGGGGCGGTTCAATGAACTTTACCGACTCAGGCGGGTACGCGGATAATAACAATTTGATCCGTATTCGTTCTGTGAAAATGGCCGAGAACTACACCAGGGAATTTGAAGAGATGTTCGTTGACGATAAATTCGGGCCGGACATCGTGGCGCAGACTCCGAATCCGCGCGTGACGATTGACGGTATACCGATTGACGTTTATTTCTCGCCCGATGACGGCGTTGCCGCCAGCCTGTTGGATTTGCTGAATGAGGCTCAAAGCAGTATTTATTTCATGGCTTATTCATTTACGGCTGACGATCTCGGCGATGCCATGCGCGCCCGTTTTAAAGACGGCGTTGACGTAAAAGGTGTGATGGAGACCGATCAAATTAAATCCAATGTTGGCACAGAATATGATGGATTCCTGCAAGCCGGAGTGGATGTGCGCCCCGACGGCAATGACGGTCTCATGCACCATAAGGTGATCATTATTGACAGGCAGATTGTTGTGCTGGGTTCGTATAATTTTTCCAACAGCGCCGAGACCAAAAACGACGAGAATTTGCTGGTTATGTATAACCCCGAAATCGCGGCGCAATACCTGGCTGAGTTCGACCGGGTGTACGAACGGGCGCAGGCTCCGTAAATTCAAAAATACCCGTAACCTTTTTTACCTCCATTTTTGCTAAAAGGGATTGGCGAATTCCATAAACGCAAACTCAAGTTGCTGAGTTCTGGTATATCTGGCGGCTGGATTTGGCAATCCAGCCAAGCATCAGGGCAAAGCAAAAATACCCGTAACCTTTTTCCACCTCCAGCGACTACTTAGATGTAACACAAAACTCCCAGCAATTCTCACGCGAAGCGTGTCGTTGCGAGCGTACTTTGCGAAGCAATCTCTTCGCTGAAACATGGGATTGGTTCGACGGAAGAACGCCGTCTCGCAATGACATGGTTCATATTGAGAATTGTTACAACTCCAGAGGTGAAAATTGTTAATCCATTTGTTTTTTATTAACCTGCTGTCAGCGGCTTTATTGGTGAGAATGCGTCCGCGCATTCTTGCGTTAGTAGTCCCCAATCATTAAAGTTAAATCCCAGGCTGTGTCCGAAGTGACACTTGCCGGGGATGGTATACTCTAATGGAAGCGCAATCCGTGATCTCGAGTTTTATCTTTAGCCGGGGCGCATCCTTCCCTATGCCTGTATATGACGATCGTCAAGCGTTGAATGGCCTGCGTAATCTTGATTCGCAGGTTATTGGCGCTGTCTACGACCAGCTTTACCCCGAAGTCTATCGTTATATTCTCTACCGTCTGGGCGATCAAAGTCTTGCTGAAGACCTCGCCAGCGACGTGTTTGTGCGCCTGCTTGAAGCCGTGCAGGATAAACGCGGACCGCAGACCAATCTAAAAGGATGGCTGATCTCGACGGCCTCTCATGTTGTGGCGGATCATTTGCGCCGCATCTATCGCAGGCCAACGGAAACAATCACCGATTCAATCCCGGACCTTGGGCCTGGTCCGCAAAACGAATTTGATCTGCGCGAACAGAACAATACCGTGCAACAAGCCTATGCCCAATTGACTTTCGAACAACAAGAGGTGTTAGCCCTGCGGTTTAATCAGGAATATTCCCTGGAAGAAACCGCGAACGCGATGAAGAAAAATGTCAACGCGGTTAAATCCCTCCAATTCCGTGCGTTGGCCGCACTCCAGCGCCAGATCGGTGAGGTGGATTATGAATAATGATATTTATGATATTTTAGAAGCCTGCCTGCAATCCATTGGACACGGCGCGAAGATTGAGACTCTATTAGCGAAATATCCGCAATTTGCAGATGAATTACGTCCGCTCCTAAAAGCCGCGCTTTCAGCCCGTGCCATGCCTTTGCCTTCTCCTTCAGCTTCGGGGATGCGCCGCGGGCGCGCTCAGTTCCTGCAGAAAGCCGCCGGGATGCGCGAAGCGAAAACTGCGCCTCGTTCGCGGCGATCGGTCATTCCAATGTTTCAACGGCTGGCCATCTCTTTGGGATTAACTTTCGCGCTCGTGTTTAGCGGCACGGGCTTGGTCAGTGCATCGTCCACTGCCTTGCCCGGCGAGAATCTTTACCCGGTCAAACGCACGTGGGAGGATGTCCGCCTGCTTTTTGTCTTCAATGTTGATTCACGCGACGCGCTTGAAAGTCAATACGACCAGGAACGTTTGCATGAAGCAACTGACTTACTGGCAGAAGGCCGCCCTGAAGAGATCAGCTTTACCGGTGTAGCGGTGGAACAGAATGGACAGTTCTTTATTTCAAACCTGCCGGTATTAATGACGCCTGAGACCAAGGGCAAGTTGGAAAATGGCGCGACGGTGATGGCGGTTGGCAGGACGAACGCGCAGGGTTATGTAGTCCTTGCAACTGTGGAAACCCTGCCGCCCGGTTCGATGGTGCCTCTCGGCCAGCCCATTAAAGTAGACTCTGGCGAACGTGATCAATTCCACATGGAAGGCAAAATCGATTCGATCAAGGAATTTTCGCTGATCATCAATGGACAAGATGTGTATCTGGAGAATACGAAGATCGAAGGAACGATCTCCGTGGGCGCGCAAGTGGATGTGGAAGGCTATTTCACATCTGATGGAAAGTTTATCGCGGTAAAGATCGAGGTGGAAGATTCACCTGCTGATGACAATGGCAATAATGTCAATTCTGACGATAACAATAGTAATGATGCCAGCTCCAGTGATGGTAATAGCAATGACGTCAATTCCAACGATGACAATAGTGGATCTGGTGACAGCAGCTCAAATAGCAACAGCAATAATAACGACGGCAGCGATAAGGGAGGCGGTGGCTCAGACAATGGCGGTGGCTCTGGCTCAGATGATGGTGGCGGCGACTGATAACTACCTTGATGGGGCGAAAGCCCCGTCAAGTTTTTAACTCAAGTTGCACTACCTCATTGCTTTGTGAGGCCGTGAGATTTTCTTTTTGAGATTTGGCGATTAGCTTAACTTACTGTCTGCGCAAAGATGTGAACCCAAATTGCTATAATTATCTGTATTTTGATCGTTCAAAGATCACGTATTCATGCAAGAAGCAGTAAAAGACCTTCAGGGTCTTTTTGTCTTAATGTTGCTAATTGGTATAAAATAGAGTAAATTAACTGTCTTGCATTCCTGTATAAATTGTAGAGGAGATCTTTCATGGCTGATTCAAATTTTTATCTTGGTCGTATCTTTGACCCGAAGAAGAAAGTCGTAACAACTCAGGCTGTCGCATACGACCCTGCTGACTTAACCACTCATGCCGTTGTTACGGGTATGACCGGTTCGGGTAAAACAGGCTTGTGTATAGGATTGCTCGAAGAGGCCGCCCTGCAGGGTGTGCCTGCCATCATTATTGATCCCAAGGGCGATCTTACAAATTTAATTTTGCATTTCCCCGATCTTGTGCCGCAGGATTTCCAGCCGTGGATTGACCCCGACCTTGCGCGCCGCGCCGGCAAGACTCTTGAGCAGGCTTCACAGGAAGCATCCAATGCATGGCGTAATGGATTAAAGGAATGGGGAATTACCCCCGCGCGTGTGCTCGCATTGAAGAATGCTGCGCAATTTGCGATTTACACACCCGGCTCGGATGCTGGTATTGGCATCAGCGTTCTATCTTCGCTGGCCGCGCCCGACCTGCCCTGGGACGAGAACCGCGAGATCTTGCGCGAGAAAGTATCCAGTACGGTTACGGCCATTCTTGGTTTGGTGGGCATAACGGATATTGACCCGATCCAATCGCGCGAACATATTTTGCTTTCCAATTTATTTGAAAATGCCTGGAGTCAGGGACAAAATATTGACCTCACCGAATTAATCCTGCAAACACAGACGCCGCCCTTTGAAAAACTTGGCGCATTCCCCGTGGATGCATTCTTCCCGCCGAAAGAACGTATGGCTTTAGCCATGCAACTCAACAATATTCTCGCCGCACCCGCCTTTGAAGCTTGGCGTGAAGGTCAGGCTTTGGATGTAAATGCCTTGCTCTACATGCCGGATGGTCGTCCGCGCCACAGCATTTTTTATCTGGCTCATCTCTCAGATGCCGAGCGCATGTTCTTTGTCACGTTGCTATTCTCTGCGGTAGAGACGTGGATGCGCACACAGAAAGGTTCCACATCTCTGCGCGCGCTGCTTTACATGGATGAGATCTTTGGCTACCTGCCTCCGACGGCTGTTCCACCATCCAAAGGCCCGCTTTTGCGAATGTTAAAACAGGCGCGTGCCTTTGGCCTTGGTCTCCTGCTTGCCACGCAGAATCCCGTTGATGTTGATTACAAGGCTCTCTCCAATGCGGGCACGTGGTTTATCGGCAAACTGCAAACCGAGCAGGATAAGAATCGCCTGCTCGATGGGCTTGAAAGCGCCTCGGGTGGTCTCTCCCGTTCGGCCATGGATACGGCCATCTCCAGCCTCGGCAAGCGCGTCTTTGTCTTGCATAACGTCCATGAGAAAGCGCCGGTGCTATTCCAGACGCGCTGGACGATGAACTTTCTCGCCGGCCCGCTAACGCGTACGCAAATCCCAGACTTGAACAAGCTCGCCATGGTGGATGTTGGCGCGGGCGCGTCCTCAGCGTGGACTCAGGCCCCGAAAGCGGAATCAACCCCAGGGTCCGCGCCGAGCGGTTCTTCATCCACCCCTGTGCCTGCTCCCGTTAAACGTCCATCCGCCGCATCTTCGACGACGAGTGATGGCAGCCAGACCAAACCGCCTGTGCCTTCCGGCATCGCCGAATATTATTTGCCGCAGAATTACAGTTTGCCCGAAGCTTTCTCTTCAGCGAAACGTTCCATGCCTTCGCAAGCCATGATACAAGGCGTGATCTATCGCCCGGCGTTACTGGCCGCCGCGCAAGTGCGTTTCCTTGATCGTAAATTTGGCGTGGATGTAAACCAGATGCGTGCTGCCCTGATCGAATCAATTGAACGCAGCGGCATGATCCGTTGGGAAGATTTCGGTTATGCCGGTGACATTGAAAAAATAGAATCTGCCCCCACACCCCAGGCACGCTTTTGCATGATCGATGCGCCTTTGAATGACGCCAAGCGGATGACCGCCTTGCAAAAGGATTTTGCCGATTGGGTCTATCGCGGCTCCACAGTGACCGCACGCGCCAACCAAAAATTAAAAGTCTTTGCCGGGCCGGATGTGACCCAGGCCGAATTTATGAAGACTTGCGCCGATGTTGCACGTGACGCGCGTGATACCGAGATCGAAAAGAAGACCGCGCAGATCGAAAGGAAGATAAGGACTTTGGAGGATAAGTTAGGGCGGGAAGAACGCGAGTTGCGTGAAGATGAATCTGACCTTCAAAACCGTAAAATAGAAGCAGGCGCTAATTTACTTGAATTAGGCGCTGGCTTTTTAGGTTTTGGTCGTAAAAAGAGTGTCACTACTCAGTTTTCAAAACATCGCCTGTCCCAAAATGCCAAGGCAGATGTGGAAGAATCGATTGAAGCCATTGACCAATATAAAAAGGACCTGGCAGACTTGCAACGCGAGCGCGATGACGTGGTTGCCCAGGTCAATGATGCATGGGGCAGTGTTGTCAATGAGATTGACGAAGTGACCATTGCTCCCAAGAAGACAGATATCTATGTCAAGTTGTTTGGTGTGGCGTGGATGCCATATTACATCGTTCAGGCTGGAGCGGAGACACTGGAACTACCTGCTTTCGGCGCCGAGTAACATTTCAGCACGTTAGCATGTCTGATAGTTGTGTTCAGGTGTGCCAACGTGTTTTTATTTAATCCGGGTCGTCACCTTTACATTTTTGTCATGCTGAGCGAAGCGAAGCATCTCTACCACGTTAAAAGAGACCCTTCGGTCTCGAAGAGCGCTTCCTCAGGGTGACACGATGGGTTTAATAGACCTCTTGCAAAAGTCGAAAGCCGGGGCCTTTATCCGCTAATCCGCGCTAATCTTCACTAATCGTAAAGCTAATTCGCGTGGATTGGCGAAGATTAGCGGAGGAGAAGATCAATGCGCCAACTTATGCAAGAGGTCTAATATTCCCTGCGTTGCCAACAGGCAGACATAACCAATCCGGCGCACTATTCAAGACATCACAGATTTCAAATGCGCCAGTCTTTTGTCCTTCAATACGAAATGGATTAATAGAATTGACCAATGCAATCGGCGTCTTTTGCGTGATCTCCACCACAAGTGAGAGCGCGTCATCAAACGAACCTTTGACTTGAATGACTTCCGCACCATACGCGATCGCACCAGCCAACTTTCCTGCCGCGACCTTTCCCTCTGGAATCAAAACGATGGCGCGCAGACCTGCACGCGCAGCATACGCCGCAGCGGACGCGGCAGTATTTCCCGTCGAGGCGCAAATCACAGTTTTTACACCACGGCCGATGGCTTCGCTGATAGCGGCAGTCATACCGCGATCTTTAAATGAACCTGTAGGATTCAGCCCTTCAAATTTGACGAATAACTCACAGCCTAATTCCCTGCCAAGGCGCGGCATGGGAATAAGTGGAGTGTCACCCTCCAACAAAGAAATTGTCATTGTATGCGCGGGCAAATCAAGCATATTTCCATAACGATGTAGAATGCCTTGATAGGTCATGAAAACTCCTGTTCCATCATTGCGCCACCTGAATGGAGATTGCTTACCACTTCGTACCCTGCTGGCCACTTTGGCACACGTCAGCAGAAAACACCGCCGCGCAATGACATGATTGGAATGATGCGATTATAATGTGCGGCATGATAAAAATCCGTGTACCCGCCACCTCTGCCAACCTTGGTCCCGGCTTCGATTGTCTGGGCATGGCGCTTGACCTATGGAATGAAATGACATTTGAACCTGCCGACGAAGTCATTTACGAAGTCACAGGTGAAGACGCACAAAAGCTAAACAATTATCCCAAAAACCTGCTTACTAAATCTTTCATTCAAGTTTATGAATTTTGCGGAAAGCAATTCACGGGTGTCAAAGTCAAATCGCACAACAATATTCTACTCAGCAGTGGAATTGGCTCAAGCGCGGCGGCAATTGTATCAGGCTTGTTCGCGGCAAATGAAATACTTGGCAGGCCGTTTGGCACATACGGATTATTGAGAATTGCCAGTCAAATTGAGGGCCATCCTGATAATGTTGCGCCCGCGTTATTGGGTGGTCTGGTAATTGCAGCAATGCATGAACATGAAGTTGTCTGGCGCAGATACGAAATCCCCGAACTCGCTATCGTAGTCGTCAAGCCTGAGATGGAATGGACAACCCAGATGGGGCGGGCGATCCTGCCGGCGACCTATTCGCGTGCAGATGCCATCTTCAATATCTCGCGCACCCCGCTTGTGATTGAGGCTTTACGAAGCGGCGATTTGGATTTGCTCAGAAAAGTGATGGATGACAAAATCCACCAACCGTATCGCCTGGAACTTATCTCTGCTGGGGTGAAGGCGTATCAAGTTGCAAAAGAATTTGGCGCTGTGGCACTTTCGGGCGCGGGGCCTTCTTTTTTGTTTTGTGGAGCCAGAAAAAGCAAACGCGGCAATGACAAGTATCATGGCCGCGATTGAGGAGCAGGGATTTGTAGCAAGGGGATTGATAACAAAGCCAAGTATGTTGGGAACACATACGATATAAGTGCGCCGCCCTCCCAAATGACATTTTAAAGTTTAGGCAACACGATGGATTGTTGCTTTTGATATTTACCCTTCTTATCTGCGTAAGAGGTTTCACATTCTTCATCTGCTTCAAAGAATAAAACTTGCGCCAGACCTTCGTTGGCGTAGATCCTGGCGGGAAGAGGCGTGGTGTTTGAAATTTCAAGCGTGACAAAGCCTTCCCATTCGGGTTCGAAGGGTGTCACATTTACTATGATTCCACATCTTGCATACGTCGATTTTCCAAGACAAATTGTCAATACCTTGCGCGGAATGCGGAAGTATTCAATGGTGCGCGCTAATGCGAATGAATTCGGCGGGATGACACATACTTCACCGATGAAGTCCACCATGGATTTTACGTCGAAGTTTTTTGGGTCTACAGTGGCAGAGAAAACGTTGGTGAATATCTTAAATTCATCCGCCACGCGGACATCGTATCCGTAAGATGATACGCCGTAGGAGATAACTCCATCACGGACTTGTTTATCTTCGAACGGCTCGATCATGCGGTGCTCGTGCGCCATCTTGCAAATCCAGTGATCAGGTTTGAGACCCATTTTCAACTCTCCGTATTATGGAATGGAAACAACTAGTAGTTATCTTAAAACGTTGTGTCACTCTGAGGGAGCGTTCTCTTCGGCAAGCTCAGGACAGGCTTTGCGATCGAAGAGTCTCGCATTTTCGGTGTAGAGACCCTTCGCTATTGCTCAGGGTGACATTTTTGAAATGCCATGTAATTGGATAACACTATTTCTAAATTTACGTACCGTGCATTTTGGGATCGAGATAGTCGCGCAGCCCATCTCCCAGCAGGTTGAATCCCAGAACTGTCAGAAGGAGGGCGAGTCCGGGGAAGGTGGTGTACCACCAGGATTCGCGCATAAACTGACGGGCATTCATGATCATGGCGCCCCACTCCGGCGTCGGGGGTTGCGCGCCCAATCCCAGGAAACTTAATCCCGCAGTGGAGAGAATAACATAGCCAATATCCAGTGTGATCTGGGTAATGAGAATGGGCATAAGGTTGGGTAATAAATGACGGAAGACGATCCGCATTTTTGTCGCACCGAGACTCTGCGACGCGATGACATATTCCCTCTCCCGAAGGCTGAGCACCTGCACACGGACCAGGCGCGCATACCACGGCCAAAAGACCACTGCCAGGGCGATTAAAGTATTCTGGAGGCTGGCGCCAAGTGTCGCGGCGATGGCAATCGCGAGGATCATGGACGGAAAGGCCATGAACAAGTCCGTGATGCGCATAAGGATCTCGTCCACAACACCACCTTGCATGCCTGCGCTCACTCCCATTATAAAACCGACAATAACAGCAACGGTCAAAACAAATGCGGCGGCCATGATGGAGATTTTTGTACCAGAGATCAACCGGCTGTACACATCCCTTCCAAACTCATCTGTGCCAAAATAATGCGCGGAAGACGGCGGTTTCAGGCGATCCATGAGGTTCATCTCAATGGGGTCATAAGTAACAAGTAAAGCATCGCCAAAGATCACAAAAATGGCAACGACCAGTAATATTAATAGGGGCAGGAGATTGAGCATATTGCCGCGCAAATAGATTCTGAATTGCTGCTTGAATTTGGCAAATCCGGTTTTGTTTGACATACGGCTATAGCTTGTTACTTGAAGCTGATGCGGGGATCCAGTTTGGCGTATAACAGATCAACGATCAGGTTTGATGTAAGATAAATAATCGAAATGACCAGTGTTACCCCCATTACAGCACTGTAATCTGCGGATGAGATTGCCCGGGCGGCATAGCGACCGATCCCCGGCCACGTAAAGACAGTTTCCACCATGACCGAGCCACTCAACAAATATCCCACCAGCAAGCCGGTTACTGTAACGATTGGCAAAAGCGCATTGCGAAATGCGTGTCTGAAGATAACCAAGTTTTGGTCGAGCCCTTTTGCGCGGGCAGTGATAATGTAAGGTTCGCGCATCACCTCAATGAGCGAGGTTCGCGAGATGCGCGCCAAAATTGCCAAAGGTTCAAGTCCAAGGACAAACGCGGGCAAGATCAAGTGTTGAACTGCATCCAAAAATGTCGGCCAATTCCCCGCGATGAGACAATCAACCGTCAACAAGCCGGTAACAGTTGGAGGCAGGATAGCTTCGTCGCCTACGCGCCCACCAAACGGGAACCAACCTAATTTTTGGTAGAGAAGCAGTTGAGCCAGCAATCCCAACCAGAAGACCGGCATGGAAATGCCATTGATCGATAAAAAACGCCCAATTTGGTCACCCCAACTGTCTTGTCGAACTGCGGCGAGAATTCCCACACCAACCCCCACGATCACAGCAAAAATCAGCGCAAAAATGGTCAATTCAGCAGTGGCGGGAAAATATTCCGCCATATCCTGACGAACAGGGCGAAATGACGAAAAGGATTGTCCAAAGTCAAAGCGTAAAATCCCTGCCATGTAACTCAGGTATTGTCGCCAGATCGGTTTATCCAAACCGTTATCGTGACGAATTTTTTCCACTACCTCAGCAGAAGCACGCGGACCGGCCAGCAAACGCGCCGGATCCGCCGGGACAACGTGGGATAGGGCAAAGGTCAAAATCGTCATTCCCAGGATCACGGGGATGATGGATATGAGTCTGCGAAAAATAATTTGGGTCAAAACGCCTCCAGGTTATGGACGATCTCGCCATCAAAAATGGTCATCAGCACTTTTGTTTCAAGTAACTTTTCCGGGGGTGATTCCAGAATATTTTCGGATAAGACAATCATGTCAGCTAATTTGCCAGTCGTAAGTGAACCTTTGCGATGCTCCATCTTTTCTGCATACGCGCCTTCCAAAGTATAACTTCGGATCGCGTCCTGAACTGAAATGCACTGCTCAAGATGCCATTTGAGTTTGCCATAATTTTGCGGAGTGCAACGTGTAACCGCACCAAAAATCTGTTCAAGCGGAGAAGGCTCTCTGAGGTCAACGGCGGGCCAATCGGTGCCAAAGGAAAGATGCACACTATTTTCGAGGAAGCTTTTCCAGGCAAAACCGAGATGGCCCGAGTCACCCAGGCGCGAGATGTAATACCCTTCGAGGTCGGCCGTACAATGAACAGGGGTCATGGACGAAATAACGCCTAATTCTGCGAAGCGTTTTCGATCATCTGGATGCGAACTTTCCACATGCTCAAGGCGATGGCGGCAGTCGAGTCTATCATTTTCCTTTTGGGCTCTTTCGTAAATATCCAGCATCGTTCGGACTGCACGCGTGCCAATTACGTGCGTTGCAACCTGGAATCCCAACCTGTCCGCTTCGATGACCAACGGTTCGAGTTTTTCAGGGTCAATCACCGGGTAGCCGGTTTCGCCGGGTTTATCCGCAAATGGCTCGAGCATCCATGCACTGTAGTTGCTCATCACGCCATCCATGAGTGTTTTTACGGTATGCACGCGGAATTTCTCGCTCTTTGCAAAGCGCTCCCGCAATTCAACGGCTTTGTCCAAGCCATCCAGGATCATAGGCCATTCGCTGATGCGCAGCTGCAGGGAATTATTTTTATCCATTGCTTCAATCGCATCGAGATACATGGGCTTGATCCCGTTGTTGCTGATGCTGGTAATGCCAAGTTTATTTAATCGCGCAATTTCCTTTTGAAAGAGCCTCGGGAACTCTCCAACAGACACCGGCGGATATCTAACGAACGCCTCCTGCGCGACCTCGAAGAAAACACCTGTCGGGTAGCCTGATGCATCTCGAAGCATCTGCCCACCCTCGGGGTCGGGCGTTGATGCGGTGTATCCCATCCGCTCGATGGCCGCGGTGTTTGTCCAGCACGAGTGTCCATCAATATCGAAGATTACAACGGGGCGTTTCGATTCAACCGCGTCCAAATCAGCACGCGTAGGCCAGACCCCGTTGTTGATGCGCGTGGGGAACCAGCGCATGCCATGCAACCAATCGTTATCGGGATGCTCTTCCGAGAATTTGCGAAGGCGGGACTGAATCTCCTGCATATCGGTGACCCAATACAGGTCGAAGTTTGTGGCGGTGCGCAAGGCGGCGTTGATGAAATGGGTGTGGCAATCGTTGAAGCCGGGCAGGACGAGATGACCGCGCAAATCCAACAGGCGCGTATTTGGCCCGCTCATTTCCTGAACCCGATCATTGCTTCCAACAAAAATGATTTCATTTCCGCTGACAGCTAATGCCTGCGCGCGCGGAAGTTGATTATCCACTGTCCAGATGTTGGCGTTCTCGAGGATTATGTCCGCGTTCATATCTTAAGAAGTGGGGGTGTTTGCGATTTTTTGCAAACATCCCCAAATAGACTTTAGTAGCCGATCCTGAACATTTCCTGGAATTGGAAGGTCTGGTTGTAAATGATGTTTGCCTTATACCCTCCGATATCCTTGCGCAGGATCATTTCATCGGGTCTCTGCGCGAGGTAGATCCACGGGGGATCCTGCTCGGTGGTGATGTTCTGGATTTGTTTGTAGATTTCGCACAGTTTTGTTTCATCGGCTGTTGCAGCGCCTTCATCCAACAACTTATCAACTTCCTTATTGGAGTAGAAACCACCGTTACCGCCATGCGAACCTGCCGCATCGGTGTGGATGGTCACCCAGGCTTCGTCGGTGGGATCATTGTAATCCGGCCACCAACCCCAGCGGAACATATCAGGGCGTTCCGGGCCAGTGTTGTCGCTGTAGAACATGCCTGAGACTGTGGCGGAATCGTGTTCCTCTACTTTCAGGTTGATGCCCAGTTTCTGCAATTGGGATTGCAGGATCAGGCCAGCGCCCATGTCTCCGCCGCCTTCTTCAGCCCAGTAGAGCCACGTGACACTTCCGTCCATCGGCACGCCGGCTTCTGTGAGGAGCGCCTTGGCTTTTTCGAGATCAGTTTTGTATTTGAAGACATCCGGATCGGAGCATTGCATTCCGCCGGGCAGGATGCTGTAACTGCGAATGGCATAACTCTTCCACATGCCGCCGATGAAACCATCGTAATCGAAGGCATAGTTCAACGCCTGGCGGACGCGCGGGTCTTTGAGATATCCGTTACTGCCAAGCGTGACGTAAGAGATGGAAAGACCGGGCGGAAGATCGACAACAACATCCTTGTTCTGCTTGAGGGCATCCCAATCTTCGGGGCTAAGGTTGAAGGTGGCATCCACGTCGCCAGTTTCGATCAGACTACGGCGGGTGGCGCGTTCAGGAACAACCTTGAGAATGATCTTGTCAAAGTGGAATTTATCATCCCAGCCCCACCAGGCTTGATTGCGGGTGAGTACAATTTGCTGGTTGGGTGTGTATTCGGTCATCTCATAAGGACCGCTGCCAGCAATGTTTGTATTCAACCAGGCATGTGCCTGATCGCCATCCTTTTCATGTTCGGCAACGGCTTTGGGATTGATGACATACGAGCCGTAACCCGAAGAAAGCGCTTTGATCAAAAGTGGAGTGGGATTCTCGAACTTGAATTCAATGGTGTAGGGGTCAACCACATTGATCTCTTTATCGGGATCGCTGATGAATGACCCAAGGATGTAGCTCATACCCTGCTCAATGGTGATCAGGCGCTTGAAGCTGAATTTCACCGCCTCGGCATCCAACGGCGTACCGTCATGGAACTTGGCATCCTTGCGGAGGTGGAATGTCCACGTGGTGTAATCGGCGTTATGCTCCCAACTCTCAGCAAGAGCGGGTCTGACGTCGTTAATGTCCTCGGCCTTGACACGGACCAAACCTTCATAGGTGGCAAGTAAAATGATGTTGCCGAGTTGTTCCACGCTGCTGGACGGGTCCAAATCCCCGGGGTTGCTATAGATGGCCACAACCAGAGTTTTCGGGTCACGATCCATCGTGGCGGCTGGAGCCTCGGTTGCGGCTGGCGCGGCGGTTTTGGGAGTGCCGCAACCTGAAAGAATCATGCTGGCAATCATAAGAATGGCTACCACCCCATAGAGTCGCTTGCTTTTCATAAGATCTTCTCCTTTTTTGAATTTTGTATTCACTACCGTACATTTCATAAATGATGTCGGTGCGAGCCGCCGCTCTTGCTCTTGGCGGCATGGCAATCTTCTTTTGAGTGAAATATCTCGCAAAACAGGAGATTGCTTCGGCACACACCGCCTCGCAAAGACATTAGTACGGTAGAGAAATTTTGTAACGATAGCTGGACGGAAAACATCAAAAACACTTCCCTGGGCACACTCCTTCCGATAGACCTTGTCTACCTAAATTATGAGGTTTCGCGCGGCTGTTTGCACACCGCCCCATCAAAAAATTGACAGGAACAGGCACAAGCGAGCGCATGAAATGAACGTAATCCAGTATGTCTAAAGTTTTATTCTGGATAGCGGTATGAACACCCACGCCTCCAATAAGTTCTGTTATATGCCTCCGCGCTCTTTCATAACGGCGCGAATTTCTTTTTCAAGCTTATCAGCCTTCTTTTCCAGCTCACTTAGTTCTTTCAACATCCTCTCGCCAGCGGATTTGTCTTCGAGGGAATTGACATTGATACGCACGTTACAGCCAGCAGCGGTAAGCGCGGCTCTTGACATGGCAAAACCTGACATGGAGTCGCTGATGGCGTTGGCATTTCCGTCTTTGGCACACTTCAAGGCAAGTTCCATCACTTTGACAGCGTCTTCGGCAACATGAAGCGGGATGTGTGCGGCATTGAGAGTGGCTTGAACGATAGCGGCGTTGCGAGTAGACTTTTGTTCATCGGTTTCCTTTGGCAATTTGAAGGTGGCCATTAGTACTTTGAAGGATCCGGCATCATCATCCACAGCTTGGGTCAAGTCTCTGCGTAGGCTCTCGGCCATTACCCGGATGGCCTGCATTTCAGCTTCGACTTCGGCGTATTTCTTTTTGCCGATGGTGAGTCCTGCGACCATGGCAACGAGTCCCGCTCCCATTGCGCCCGCGTAGGCTCCGGCAGAACCGCCGCCGGGAGTCGGCGTGGGGGCGGCTAATTCTTCTATAAAGGAAGCAGGCCTGCCCTGAGTTTGATCGAAGGGCTGGGGCGAAGAGAGACCGCCGACGGTGGACGACTGACCATGGTCCGTTGTCCGTTGTCCACTGTCTACGGAAAAGAGTCTTGATTCCAGAACCTGCTCTTTGTCGAACTGATCCAGTTGGGTGTACCAGACCGCCGCATCCACCAAAGCTTCCTGTGGGATCAACCCGACGAGTTCACTATGATGAATGGCGACACCATATCGCTGGGCTTCGCGTCGAACGGTTTCCACCACGCGCGCAAGCGGTGTGTCGTGGAAGTTGGTGAGGTTCATCGAAATCTGAGCGCGGCCATCCACAAACAGGCCAAGCCCCTTGACGTAGCGAAGCCCGCCAGAGGAATGCCGGATGGCCTTGGCGATTTTCTTGGCGATGTCCACATTATCGGTGGTGAGATAAATGTTGAAGGCTATAAGCGGAGCCCGCGCACCGATGACGGTCGCGCCAGCTTTGGGAAGTTTGCTCGGACCGTAATCAGGCTTGCGTTGATCGAACTCTTCGGTTCCTTCGTCTCCGCTCAGGGCAAGCTTTAGCCCTTCGTATTGTCCCCTGCGGATGTTTTCGAGATTCGTGCGTTCGGGACGAGTTGCCGCCGCTTCATATAAGTAGACCGGGATGTTGAGCTCGTTACCGACGCGTTGACCCAGCCTTTGGGCAAGCGCGACACAATCTTCCATTGTGACGCCGCTGAGCGGAACGAAGGGACAGACATCCGTCGCGCCGATGCGTGGATGCGCGCCCGTGTGCCCGTCGAGATCAATCAGTTCGGCGGCGGTCTTAATGGCACGGAAGGCGGCTTCTTCCACGCCTGCGAGACTGCCTGCAAAGGTTAACACCGTGCGGTTGTGGTCGAGGTCGGAGGAACGGTCGAGCAGTTTTACTTCGCTGACCGATTCGATGGCGGCGGCAATCTGGTCGATGACTTCGGGTCGCCGCGCTTCAGAGAAGTTGGGGATACATTCTATTAGCTGAGTAGTCATGTAGTCTCGTAGTTTGGGTAGTCGGGTGGTTTCGTAGTTGATTGGATTATAAACTGTGAAAGACGAAAGAGATAAGTTGGGATTTGGTGTTCTATTTGAGCGCGTCGAATACATTAAATGTTTTCATAAATTCAGACATTGCGATGTATTCCTCGTGGAAAGGGGCGTTTTCCGATTTTGAAGTTACTCCAAAACGCATTGTGGGCTGTGAATCGGAATTGAACAAGGTCCACACGGGAAGCGCTTCTCCATTAGGATCGCCTGTTTTGACAAAGTTGACCCAGGCTGACATCATCTCATTGACCAGGCGTTCGCGGATGGCGGTATCCTGTTCGTCACGCGAAAAGCCGATGAAGTCGGTTCCGCTGGTTTCGTTTATTTTTCCAAAGACAAATGGGAGTTCCGAGCCATGAGGCGCGCGGTTGTTTTGGCAGGGATAGTCAGGCAGGTTGACCGGATAATCCACCCGGTAAAGATACGTATTGGCATTCTTCGATTGCGCATCCGCCAGTTGAATAGCCGGGACGCGAAACGCATAATCGTCGCCCAGGGTGAGAAGAATCTCTCCCTCTGAGTAACCAGCGCGTTCGGGGTTTTGTTTGTATAGGTTGTACATTTCCTTGATTTGGGGAGTTCGCGCGGGGTCAATCCAGGTGAAGAGATTATCAGTTATGGTTTGTTCACAGATGTGATCAGTCTCGGTGTCATAAAACTCCCAATAGGACATTTCATTTGCCATAGTGCCGATCATCAAGTCAATGCCTTTAGTCTTGCCCTGCAGCGCGGCATCAAGCGGACTACGCTTCACGATGTTGTCTTTGCCGCCATACGTTGGGGCAAAGAGCAGGTCTGAGATGGGCGAACCAACTCCCTTGGATACCTGATCTTGAATATAGGTGATTCCAGCGGTGGGCATGTTTTTCCAAAGGAACGGGGACGCGATGCCGGTTTCATTGCGGATCAAATTGGCAATCGAGATTGATTCATCGGCTGTATGCTGGGGCGACCCGCTCATGACGATGGCGCGCTTGAAGTATTGCTGAGGATTATCAATCCCCAACAACGCGGCGATGCTTGATCCGCCCGCGGATTCGCCGAAGACGGTGACGTTTTGCGGGTCGCCACCAAACGCGGCGATATTGTCCTTGACCCATTGCAGTGCCAGCAATTGATCGCGCAAGCCGTTGTTGGCGCTGTCTGCATATTCAGATCCGCCGATGGTGGAGAAGTCAAAATATCCCAACAGCCCCACGCGATAGTTCATGCTGACAAACACCACATCGCCGTTTTTGACGATCTCATCCCCATGATACAAGAGACTCTTGCTGCTGCCCGCGACAAATCCGCCGCCGTGAATGAACACCATCACGGCTTTTTTATCGGCGCTGGCGGCAGGCGACCAGATATTTATTGTCAGGCAATCTTCCACATTGACTTTTTCGTTTGGATCATCCAGTTCCACGGGGTCATAAACCTGCGGGCAGACTGCCCCGAACTCATAGGCGTTAAATACATCATCCCATTTTGGCTGTGGCTCCGGCGCTTTGAATCGCCGCGCTTTTGCATATGGAATACCGAGATACACGTTCAATCCGTCCTGCACAAATCCGCGCACATCGCCCGTGCTGGTCGAAGCAACCTCGGTGAATTGATTGGTAGGAGCCTTTTTTTGTTTTGGCCATAACTGCCATGCTCCAAAAAGAATTGCCAGGCCAAGAACTAAAATAATGATTTTGTTTTTCATGTGATTCCTTTACTATAAAGATGATGGAGTATGGCTATGCTTGTGTTGGGAATTTGCGATTTACGATTTTGGATTTACTGGCAATTCGTGAGGGCTATTATAAGGGAGGAAAGGAATGATGGGGAAAAGAAAAATCACGAGATTTAGAAGTACAATAAATTACTCTGCGGCAAATTTCAATTAAAAGGTCCAGAAAATGAAAACCAAAAAACCTGTAGACGATGGTATTTACCTTGATAAATATAAAGACCATAAATTAGATATCGCACTAATTTCACTAAAAATCGGTTTTGAAGCTTATTATTCAACCTACCAATCGGTGAAAAGGTTTTTGAGCATTGTCGAGACTCGCCCGGACAAGGATGAATTCGATTTTGATAATGCTGAAAAGTCTTTCAATAGCATACACATTTTAAACCGTGCTAAAGCGGAAACAAGTTTTACCAAAGCATATATTGAAACAATTTTACATTTTCATCATTTTATCGAGCTGACTATTAAAGAATTGCTTCGCAGGCAAAACGAACTATTACCCTACAAAATTTCCAAGAAAAAGGGAATGCTCGACAAAATATTAAATGGAGAAATATTAAATCCACACGAAAATGAAAAACATTCTCTAGGGTTCAGCGATTCGCTAGAATTAATGAAAGAACTTATGAATAGAGGAAAATTTAGTGCGCTTAAAAATTACAAGTTGTATTTTGAAGACGAAGGCCCACTTTGCGAACTAAATCTTCTCCGCAACCGATTAGTTCATCGGGACAGTTTTTTAGTTCGTTATACTGATTTAGATATTCTTGTTGGGAAAAATATCTTTCCATTTATATTAAAATTGCTCGACTTGCCGATTTATAAAAACAACAAATTCCCATGGCGACCTAAACAATTACATTGTAAGATTGATCCCATTCAAAAAATCATAGATGACTGCAATGTTTCTAAACCAAATTTCTCAAAAATTGCATTTCTCAAAGAAATGGGGCGAGCCGCCTACAAAAACCCCTTATCGCCAAAACACAAAATGATAAAAGATGGCGGAATAAAAATAATGGAAGAACGTGCCCAAAAGGAGAAGGGCGAACTTAGCGTAAAAGAGTGCCCAGTATGTGGTGCTAATTCTGTAATCCGCGAAACAGATTACAATTCAGACAGTGAAACACAATGGGTCTCAACATTAAATTGTATCTGCTGTTCATTTGAAATTGATTCTGAATTAAGTGAAGTTAGCCTTGAAGAACTTGATGCCAAAAAGTATTGGCAATTGAATTAAGATTCACAACCCAAGAAATTAATTCATAAGGGAAACGATAACATGTCCGTCAAAGTAACAAAAATTGCGCCAATCAAAAACTGGATTGATGATTACGTAATTAAAATAGAAGAAACGATTAACGGAGAAGTAAAAGTATTTATAGACCCAAGTTTGTTGCCTCAAAAACTGCAAGATGTGTTCGAAAAACCACCTGATCCTCTATATGCCCCAAGGCTAAAGGAGCTAATTTCAATTATGGGGCGTAAAAGGGCTTTTGCGCGTATGAGTTATGGAATTTGGTCGTACAGAATCCCTCAGGAAATAAAAGACTACCTGGAAAAATTAATTGATCGGTTATCTTTACTTTCCCAAAAATCTGAAAACTCCCCCATTCGCATGTCCTAAGCACTGGAGATGTATGGGCGTTCAAGGGATTTATATACAAAGTTGAATACAAAAATCAAGTACACCATTCTGAAGAAGAAGAACAGCTTCTAGTTTTAGCATACTATGACCAGGAACGGCAAAAATTCGAAAAGCTAAAACAAAAATACAAATCAGACGCTGTCGAAAAAGAATCGTATCGCCGAGAAAGAATTTCTGAAGAGGTAAGAATAGCGGTTTGGCGTCGGGATGACGGTAAGTGTGCTCGATGCGGGAGTAGGGAAAAATTAGAATATGATCATATCGTTCCAGTGTCTAAAGGCGGAGGAAATACTGCGCGAAATATCGAACTTCTATGTGAGAGTTGCAATCGAAAAAAACATAACAAGATTGAGTAAACAATGCAAACGAATCAGAAAAGTGATATTGACAAAGTAAAAAGTGCCATTGTTATTCTTAGAAAGAATCTAAACGAAAGCTGGCTATATTATTGCATTGCGACCGAACTTCATTCACAATATTTTTCAAAAAAACCTTTTAACATTAAAAGTTTATTCAGTGGGTCAGTTGATGCTTGCATCAGAACATCATTAATTACATTAGCTGAGTTGCTTTCAAGAAGTGACGATTCTACGAATCTGTGCTACTTATTAAACCTTGCCAACAACTCCCCTAAATTATTTCGTCATGTACAGAAAAAAGAATTGCAAAACGCTGTTGAAAAATATTGTGAGTGGCTTAACTCCCTTGAAGGCAATGGTTTTTCAAAAAATCTTTTTATAAAAAGAGATAAAACTCTAGCCCATACAGATAGAAAATATGTTATTGAAAAAGCATCGGGTTTCATAAAGAACTATCCGCCTTTAGTTCCCGATGAAGTTCGAAAAGTGTATTTAGGAATCAATCAACTACTTTCTGATTTTGAAAAATATTTCTTTGGAAGACCAGCACGTATTGGTTTTATTGATGTTGAACCAGAAATAAGAAATGAAATTAAACAAATAATGGAAAAGGAGCTTAAGCAATAACGATTTCCTTGGCAATAAAATTCTCCTATCCGCGACAGGAATTTTTCTTTACAATCACGTCAACGTAACTAAAATTATTGGCAACCAGAAAGCGAGCCCCCATGTTTGGTAACCGTAAAGAACAACTTGCAGATTTGAACCTGAACTACGAAGCCTTCCTTCAGGCGGTAAAAGACCTGTCATCGGATGGATTCCTAAAGTCGCTGGGCGATTGGACTCCGCGCGATATTGTTGCTCACTTCATCGGCTGGAACCGCATTACGCTGGCCGGCTGTGCGGAACTTTGCGAGGGCATCGAACCGTTCTATTTTTTCGATGGAACCAACGATTACCGCAAGGTCAATGCCAAATTCCTCGAACGATTTAATTCGACTGACCGAGAGATTATGTTACAGCAGATGGCCAGCACCAAGGAAGCGCTGGTCTCCTACCTCAAGACAGTCGAGGAAGCCGAATGGGAGCTGGACACAGGCGTGGTCCACTATCGCGGCGGTCCAGCAACCGTCGCAAGGTGCGTCGACTCGCTCATCCGTGATTACCGAAAGCACCGCGAGGAAATCATCTGAGGCCCAACTTATCGCCGCTAATTGTTTATAAGCCAGATCCGGCATAACCGTCAATCAATACGAAGACCACCCAGGAGATCAATCATGGAAATGAAAAACATCCCTTTTGGTACGACCATTTGGGAGCAGATAGTCCCTACTGAGCACAAAGGCGAAACAGGAATGGCCTACTGGCGTACGCAGCAGTTCGATAATATTCGCGTACGCATGGTTGAATATAGCGCGGGCTACCTTGCCGATCACTGGTGCTCAAAAGGCCATATCCTATTATGCATCGAAGGGGAATTGCATACCGAACTTGCCGATGGCAGGAAGTTTATCCTAACCCCTGGGACGAGTTATCAAGTGGCCGACAATGCGGAACCACATCGTTCCTACACTTCAACCGGTGTTAAACTTTTTATTGTTGATTAATAAAGTGGCTACAAAAGTGGATCCCCGTGCTTGTATGTCATTCTCCCGAAAGACACTGGGACGGTGTGAGCGACCGAAGAGAGCGAAGAATCTCATAATTTGTCCATGAAACCGAGATTCTTCGGCGCTGCGCGCCTCAGAATGACATGACAAAAGAATTGGCCCGTTAGATTACCACTCCCAAGATTTATCTTTTATACAAATAGTTCAGTTCGCGCAATTTTCCTGCCAACTCCTCGTTCATATCGTTCTCCCCCATTCGCCATTCCCAGTTGCCGCCCAATTTGCTTGGGAAGTTCATGCGCGCCTCATTACCGCAATTCAGCACATCCTGCATCGGCGCAACCGCCATATCCGCGACTGAACTCCACACCGCGCGAATCAGATCCCAGGCGAAATCATGACCATCCACGCGCAGATAGCGTTTGGCAAATTCACGTTCGTGCTGGGCTGCTGTCTCAAACCAGCCGCGCGCCGTGTCATTATCATGCGTGCCTGTATACGCGACACAATTGGGGGTGTAATTATGCGGCAGGAAGGGATTATCCGGCCCGGAGAATCCGAATTGCAAGACCTTCATGCCGGGTAAATCGAATACTTTAAGCAATTCAATTACATCCGGTGTGATAACGCCAAGGTCTTCGGCAATGATCGGCAGGCCTATGCCTTTCGTGATGAGACCATCACCCAAATTTTTATCCATCGCGCGTAATAAGTCCGCGCCAGGGCCGGGCACCCAGCGGCCGAATTCTGCGGTAGGTTCCCCGGCTGGGATCTCATAATACCCTGCGAAACCGCGAAAGTGGTCAAGGCGCAGGATGTCCACGGAACTCAACGAAGCACGTACACGCGAGAGCCACCATTTGTAACCATCACGCTTGTGTACCTCCCAGTTGTAAAGCGGATTGCCCCATTGTTGTCCCGTTGGCGAAAACAAATCGGGTGGCACGCCTGCAACAACGGTTGGGTTGCCTTTCTCATCTAAAAAAAATAGTTCGGGATGAGACCATACATCCGCAGAGTCGTACGCGACAAAGATGGGAATATCGCCAATGATTTGAATTCCGCGTTCTTTTGCATACGCGCGGATATTATTCCACTGGCGAAAGAATAAAAATTTATAGAAAGAAAAACGCAGGACACTTTCCGCGTATTCTTTTTTCGCTTTATTCAACGCGGGCTTTTTACGCTGTTTTAATGAGTCAGGCCAGCCATTCCACGCACCGCCGCCATTGGCTTCCTTCAATGCCATAAAGAGAACATAATCATCGAGCCAGAAGGCATTCTCAGCGCAGAAAAAATTAAATTCAGGGCGCAAAGAATCAGGGTTGGATTGGAAACGGTCAAAGGCCTTTTGCAGAAGACCAAGCTTCCACGGGATGAGCAAGCCATAATCCACGCGTGAAGCGGAATAATCCGGTTTATCGGCAAGGTCAGCTTCGGTCAGTAATCCCTCTTCAAGCAATAGATCCGGGCTGATGAGATAGGGATTCCCCGCAAAAGCAGAAAAACATTGATACGGCGAGTCGCCATATCCCGTAGGCCCAAGCGGAAGCACCTGCCAGAGTTTGCAATTGGCAGAAGCCAGCCAATCAACGAAGCGATACGCCTGCAGGCCAAGATCACCGATCCCATATGGCCCGGGCAGGCTGGTGGGATGAAGCAGGATCCCGGAAGAACGTTGGAATGTCATTGTTTGATAATGGATTGATAGAGTTCGAGATATCGCTTTGCAGAGTTTTCCCAGGAAAAATCTTTTTGCATTCCGGATCGCTGAAACTTCTCCCAAATCGTGCGGCCGGGATATAGCTTCAATGCAGAACGAATGGCAGTTGCAAGAGCGCGTGGCGTGGCTGCCTTGAAAACAAAGCCTGCATCTCCATGCTTGACAGTATCGTTCAATCCGCCCACGGCGCGCACGACGGGCACACAACCATAACGCATGGCGATCATCTGCGAAAGGCCGCACGGCTCATAGCGTGACGGCATGATGAAAAGGTCGGAGCCTGCATAGATTTGGCGCGCAAGCCCGGCGTCATAACGCGTCTCCACGTGCACCTGGCCGGGCATCTCATCCTGGAGTTTCAATGCCGCCGCTTCCAATTTCGGATCACCTGTCCCCAGGATCACCACCTGCCAGCCAGCCTTTCCCAAACCTTTAAAAGCCTTGAGTGCAATATCCACACCCTTTTGCTGATCCATGCGCGTGATCATTGCCAGCAACGGTGTTTGGGGTTCGCGCTGCAAGCCCAGGCGCTCCTGCAAAATCACTTTATTTGCCGAACGTTTCTCCAGCGTGTCCACGTCAAAGTTGACACCCAGTGCGGGGTCATCCTGGGGATTAAAAGAAACGACATCCAAACCATTAAGGATGCCATGTAACGTATCAAAACGCAACGCTAAAAATTCTTCAAGTCCGCAGCCATATTCGGGTGTCAAAATTTCTCGCGCATAGGAAGGCGAGACTGCCACCATCGCATCGGAAGCCCAAAGCCCCAGGGGTAATGGACACACGCGCGCCCACTCAGGCAAATCCGTCTGGGCATGAGGCAAGCCATACGATTCAAGGATATCCTTTACGTCCGGCCCCATAAACCGAAGATTATGAACAGTTATCACAGAAGCTACACGGCGCGTACCTTCATCCCAATGCTTGACCAAATTCCCATACGCGGCCAGCGACGCATGCCAATCATTGGCGTGGATCACATCCACATTCCAGCCAAGTTGGCGCGGCAATTCCAGCGCGGCCAGCGAGAAAAACGTATACTTCTCGCCATCTAAAATATTATCGGATGAATAGACGGATCCACTCGAGCGGATCGGCTCGCCATTGATGAAATAAACAGGCATGCCATTCAGCGTTGTTTCAGACACTTCCACCTGGACCTCGGAGTTACCGCGCGGCAATGCAAACACAGCCAGCGGACGCGCCTCTGCACGTACCGCGGAATGCATCGGCAAGACAAGGCGTACATCCACTTTCAGATCATCAGTAGACAAAGCTCGCAAGGCACGCGGCAGCGCGCCAGCTACATCACCCAACCCACCGACCTTCACGTAAGGCTCGGCTTCGGCGGCAAGAAATAATACGTTGATGGTTTGAGGCATAAGGTTATTTACTGCTATAAGACCCTAAAGGTTCTGAAAACCTTTAGGGTCTGGAAACAGGGAGCCTGACGGGTTTCGAACCCGCAACATCCACATCCACAGTGTGGCGCTCTGCCATTGAGCTACAAGCTCCATATTTGAAGCGAGCAAAATTATATCACCAGATTGAAAAGGTACGCAAGATTTATTAAAGCTGCACAGGGGTGACGAATACTATTAGCTGTGAAGGCTCTTCATTAGAGCAAGGCGTTTCAAACAAGTGGTTGGGAAACTCTTCGCGCTAAAACTGCTTGTAATGGGCGAATTTACCCATGTTTTTCGCCTTTTTGGTCGAAAGCATTCGTCACCCCTGAAAACCGCAATTTCACGGCCTTTGTCCGCTGTGATGGATAATGAAGCCTATCCGATCACCTTGCGGATTTCTTCCACCAACGCCTCACGCGTCACTGTGACCTGTTCCCCGCTTAATAGGTCTTTTACCGCCGCCAGACCTTTTGCATCCTCATCAGGCCCCACCGTGACAACGACTCTCACCTTCATCTTGTCCGCGAATTTGAATTGCTTCTGCAATTTCGCGGGTTCGGGGTAAACCATCACGTTCAAGCCTGCTTCGCGTAATTGCGCGGCCAACCCATAGGATTTCAGCCACATGCTTTCATCGAAGACCGTCACAAGCACAGATGCGGGTGTGGGCACGAACTCAGGCAAAAGCCCCGCTTCCTGTAACACAATCCCTATGACCACATCGCCCATCGCAAAACCAGTGGCAGGCAAGGGAGCGCCGCCCACATCGGCGAGCAGGTTGTCGTAACGGCCGCCGCCTAAAATCGAGCGTTTAACCGAGCCGCTGGTATCGAAAGCTTCAAAGACCGTGCTGGTGTAATACAAGAGTCCGCGCACGATGTTGGGGTCAAACTTGACGTATTCTTTCACGCCTAGGGCATCCAGCGCGGCAAAGAGACGCACCAATTCGTCGCTCTGCTTCCACAGATCAAAATTACTTAGGATAGCCTTCAAACCGTTGAGTTGTGACTGAGTAAGGCCGGAATCCAAAACATAGGCGTCCCATTTGACCGCGTCCATTTTGGAGCGGCGATCCACCACGTTCGAAACGTCCAGTCGTTTTTCCGGAGCGATCCCGATGGCATCGAACTGGGACTCCATCAGACAGCGATTATTTACGTAAATGGAAGCCCGCCCGGGGTCCAGTTTGACAGAGCGCAGGAATGTCGCCGCGATGGCGATCAATTCTGCATCCGCTTCCGGTGAGTTGACGCCGAGCATGTCAATATTCCACTGAAAGAATTCGCGGCTGCGTCCTTTTTGCGGCTGTTCATAGCGCCAGAACGGACCGAACGACCACCAGCGCACAGGGTAGGTGAGTTCGTTTTGTTTGGCCGCGACCATGCGCGCCAGGCTTGGCGTGAGTTCAGGCCGAAGCGTGACGAGGTCTCCTCCGCGGTCTTCAAAAGTAAAGGACTGTTTCTTCACCAACTCTTCGCCGGATTTTGCGGCATATAGCTCGATTGACTCGATGAATGGGCCATCCCATTCCTGGTAGCCAAAAGCCTGCGAGGCGGCGCGCACTTTTGAATAGAGGTAATTGCGCAAGGCCATCTCTTCGGGATAAAACTCACGCGTGCCTTTTACTGTTTGGATTTTGCTCATTCTAACTCCGTTCAAAATTCAGTGGTTGAATTTTAGCATCAATTTGGTATAATCACGAAACATAACAGGAGTAAAAATGGAAATCAATTATCAGGAAACCAGCAAAGACCTGCTCGTGCGCATTGACATCCACGAAAAGTACGGCAAGGGCAACATTGACCAGTGGACAAATGATCTGCTCAAGCCTCAGCCCGGCATGAACATTCTCGATATCGGTTGCGGTGCGGGTAAGCTCAGCTTCCTGTTCAATGATTATACTAAAGGTGGCGCAAAAATCACGGGCGGCGATTTCTCGGAAGAATTGCTTGACAAGGCACGCGAGAAGAATCAGAAGCTAGGCGCGAAGATTGACTTCCAATTTTTGGATTTCAACAAGCCGCTCAATTTTGCGGATAACACCTTCGACCTGTGCACCAGCGCCTTCGCCATTTATTACGCATCCGATCTGGACTTTACATTTGGTGAGGCTCACCGTGTGATTAAACCAGGCAGACGGCTTTTTGTCTCCGGCCCACTGCCTGAGAATAAGCAAATGTTCTACGATATCATCAAGGAAGCCACGAACAAGACCATTCCACTCATGCCGGGTTCGAGTCGCTTCAAAGGCGATATCTTCAACACCATCAGCAAACTATTTGCTAGGACTGAATTGCACGTATTCGAGAATCCGCTCACCTTCCCCGAAGTCGCACCGTTCATTGACTATGTGCGCGCATCCCTGAGTGAAGACCGCAAATTGTGGACTTCCATGTTCAACGGAAAAGAGGAATACGAGGCATTGATAAATTCCATTACGCAAGTGGCTACACGCTGGTTCAAGCGCGACGGCAAATTGGTGATGACCAAGGTCGTCGGCGGGATATTGGCGACGAAATAATAGGCATGTCTTTGCGAGCCTTCGGGAAGCAATCCCCATGCAAATGAGGAGATTGCTTCGCACACCTGCCCTGGCGGGTGGCGCCAGGGAAGTGCGCTCGCAATGACAAAATTAAAATATGAACTTCTACGGCAAAAGAGTCCTCTTCCTCGGCGCGCACCCTGACGATATCGAGTTGGGATGCGGCGCGTTGATTCATCACATCGTCAAACAGACCGATGTATTATGCGTCACGCTTTCAGATAACCAGAAAAATCCCGACCTGAAAGATGTAAAAGACGAACACTACAGGGCCATGTCTGTGCTTGGCGTACCGAAAGAGAAGGTTGTATTCGGACCATTTACAACGCGCATATTCCCTAATGAACGGCAGGAAATCCTGGAGTATTTCCTTAAACTCCGCAAAAACTTTCAGCCTGATATTATCTTTGTCCACAGCGGACAGGATGTCCACCAGGATCACAACACCGTGACTAACGAGGCCCTGCGTGCCTATCGCGGCATCACGGTTTTAGGCTTTGACGTGGTGCGCTCCTCTTATGATTTCTTCCCGCACTTTCTGGTTGAAGTCACAGAAGAAGACGTGAATAAAAAAGTGGAAGCTCTCGCACAATACGAGACCTATCGCGACCGGTATTATTTCAATGCAGAATTAACGCGCTCGATCATGGTGCGCCACGGCGCGCTGGCCGAGTGTCCGTTTGCAGAAGGGTTTGACATTTTGAGGATCGTAGGAAAGTTCGGGAATTGAGAAAAGAGGCAAACATGAAATTCGAGACCCTTTATCAGGAATTTGCCAGCAGTACAGAAATGATCCGCGCCCTGCTGGCTGGCCTCACACAGGAAGAAGCGGGTTTCAAACCATCGCCGGAGACGTGGTCAATTCTGGAGGTTACCTGTCATTATTACGATGAGGAATGCGAAGATTTCCGTGAGCATCTGGATTTCATTCTGCATCGTCAAAACGAAGAATGGCACAGTATCGATCCACAAGGCTGGGTTGCTGCGCGAAAATACAACGAGCAAAATTTTATCGAAATACAAGCGAAGTTCTTTGCAGAGCGGATGAAATCGCTGGAATGGCTCAAAGGCTTATCGAACGCCGACTGGAACATCACCCACACCTCCCCATTCGGTTCCGCGTCTACCGGTGAAATGCTCGCATCATGGATTGCGCACGACAATTTGCACATCCGCCAGCTTGTTGAACTAAGACGGGCAAGGATCGAAAATATTACGAAGCCGTATGCGATCGTCTATGCAGGAGATTGGTAGAAACTGGAACGAAATATTTTTGTCGACAATAAACACGACTGAATGACCATTCCCAATTGACCAGTTCCCCGAGGTGGTCATAGGCTCCTCGATATAGTAGGGCGTCGTCCTTGCCGCCTGCAATTCGGATTGCTCTACTGCGGCAATATTGGCAAATAATGCGTTATCCGTGGCCGTGGGAGCTCCGAATCGATGGTAGAAAAAATCATAGTAATCGACGGTCGTCCGGGTCGCATTCACCAGCCAGTTTTTGGCAGAAACGAAAAGTCTGCCGATGGAAAAAACGTCATTGTCAAAATCGTAATTGGCGCCATACGTGACGACCCCGGGGGACCCACCGGCGCCGATATCATTAAACACCCTCGGGAGTACAACGGGAATGAACGACCGGAGGATTGCGGACGCATACACGTCCCCGCCCTCCGTTTGCACCCATGATGTACCATCGGTATAGCCGATTTCCCACCGGACGGTTTCTCCGCCGTTGACGTTTGCGGTGTAGCCGATCGTACCGGTAAACACCCCGTTGCGATAAATACATGGAAACGTCGCTACCCATTTGGGATCCGGCGGGGTTGCCGTCAGCGTGTACCAGCCGGGGGTTATATTGGGGAAAATAACCGGATTCGCGATACTTTGTTTTTGAGGGACGGGCGGATTCACGGTAAACCCAAATTCCGTCTGATCAATGCCGGTTAATGAATTATGAATCGCCGTACAGGACGTGTCGCTGGGGTCTACCTCCACCGCAACCGCCTCCAGAGTCCCTGGCACAGCGGGGGTGGGAGTAGGTGACGAATACGGCGTGGGGATGGGCCACCGGTGTCGTCACCCGGCCCGGGGCTGGTCGCCGGGCACCCGTTTGTATAGCAACTACCAGTAGTGTCACAAATTGTGCAGGTATCCATTACTACAACACGTCGTGTTTTCTTGATAGGAACAAGTCTGAGATTCTACCGGGTTAGGATATAAACCACAATAATAATAGTTTGTATATGAACACCCAACGCAATGGCCATTGGTACACGCACCACAAGCCGCCCATACTTTTGAGGAAAAAACAAATACGAATGACCCCAATATTCCCAAAAGAATAATCAATGTTCTATGTTTCATATCTTTTTCTCTGTGATACGGAACGGCCAAACAAATAAACCGGAATATACGTTCTTTTCCATATCCTTTTTTATATGGACTAGCTTCTCTTGATCGGCTACAGGATCAGCAGTACCCAACGCATAATACATGGTATTAATCGCACATCGCAAAAATGCCTCTTCCCATCCGAACTTACTAGTCAGCATTAATAGGCTGAATTTACTAAACTGCACGGCGACCCGCACAACGAGGGTGTCATCCTGAATGTCATAATCTCCTGTCGAAACTACCACCATCTCTATTTTCTGCCCGTCACCCTCCACAATGGCGGTAATCGGATCATCCACCTCCTCCACTAACACAAATTTGATATGGGAAATTTGAGTGCGCTTCACGGCTCCTTTCTGTCCGTGGTACATCTGGGGATCGGCAACCGCATTTGGTGTAAAAATATTGAGGCTCGCCGTGGTGTAATCCAAATAATCAGGACTGACGAGTGAGAGTGTGTATCCTTTTACGTCGCTTCGTACACTATACCGACTGATCCTAGAAGATTGGGTACGCATCAAAACCGGCAATAATGTCATCACCTTCGGTGAACGAACAATATATAAAGTAAGTGGAAATATAATTGCCGCCAATAACGCGACATAAGCTACAATTCGTACTCTTCGAGAAGATTGATACATATTAGAACCTAATCCTAGGGTAGGGAAAAAGGAAATAAATTACAAGTGGCACCACAAATGACTGGCCTGGAATTAACCTAGGGCTGGATAAGCAAATATGGATTATTTCCTCGATAGAGCAACTCAAAAATCTTTCCAGCTGGTTTGCCAAAATGGTTATCTACGCTGGATTGCGATTGATCTTCATAAGAGAAAACACAAAATGGAGACATAAAAAGTGTATACACATAGTCTTCGTAAGATAATGATTCCGAATTTGGAAATAAAGTTGCCACATTTAGATTGCCATGCTCGTCTCCGCTAGTTATTGTTTTAACATATTTACCCGGAACATATTGCATTGTAACATCGGGATTAATCATCTCTTTGACAACATAAATATAAATATTCGTATTAGGCGTAACTTTATACTCATACTTATTTCCCTGCGCTGTGGTAAAGGGGATAGAAATATTGCTCTTAAATAAATCTTCTGAGAAATACGGAGTCCCAGCCACATGAGGACTATATTTCTCTTTAAATCTGTCATTGAGTATCGTTATTAATTCCCGATTAAACGTAAGCTCCGTATCATTCTTTGTTTCACTCCGCAAATGCTGTAGTGACGGACATTGTAAACCCGCCTCACACCAGACATGTACTGCCATAAATTCAGGGAAACTATCTGGTTGATTAAATAACGGTATACCACCCTGGTACGTAGGCGCAACGACGATATCTTTAAACCACCCCTTCGCAATCGCCTCACCCCTCTTAGGGTCAATGACGTTTTTATAATAATCCGTCACGTTTGCTTCAAAAGGATCTGGCCTCGTCCATTCTCCTGTTTTGCTGTCATGTCCGGTTGCAGTCTCATCCGGCCGCGGTCCGGCTTGTGGATAATTTGGATCTATTTCACCAACCCCAGGGGTTGGAATCGCGGTTGGCAATTCCTGCGTAGTCGGAGTCGAGGTCGCAATGGACGCAACAACGGTTGCCATGGGTATGATAGGCGGGGGCGTTTGCACAGAAGGAACGCATCCAGCCAGGAAAAACGCACAAACAAACAGGAGGAAGACAGCTTTGCTTGTTATCATACTTTGGGAACCCCAAGCTGGATTATTCCATCCACAACTTTGACGGGATACGCGGGAATATCCACCACGGCGGGCATCTGCACGGCTTGACCTGTCCGCACGTCAAATTGCGCGCCGTGTCGTGGACAGACGATATTGTGGTCTTCGATCACCCCATCCCCAAGCGGACCGTCATCATGTGTACAGACATCGCCAATGGCAAAGAATTGGTCCGCGATATTGAAGATGACAATGGGCTTATCTGCAATCTCGACAAACAAGCGTTCGCCATCCGGCAATTCGCTTACGGGAGTAATTTCGATATATTCGACTTTTGATTCGTCTACCTGGGTGTAATTAAACATTCCTATTCCACCAACGCATCGCTGGATTCACCCAAGCCATATACTCCAGCCTTCAAGACTTTCAGGGAAAGCAAAGCGCATTTCAAGCGGACAGGGCCCAGGTCAATACCGAGCAGGTCGAGAACATCCTGCTTGTTCAGTTTTTTCACATCTTCGAGCGGCTTGCCGATGATGGACTCGATCAACAGGTCAGCCGAAGCCTGCGAAATGGCACAGCCATGACCGTCAAAGCGCGCATCGGATACAAGACCTTTGGCATCCGTGCGCAGGGTGATCTCGATGTGATCGCCGCAAAGCGGATTATTATCTGCAAAGGTGATATCGTGCGGATCAAGATGTCCGCGGTAGGATGGGTTTTTGTAATGCTCAATGATGACTTCGCGATAGAGATCGTCCATAATTATCCAAAGACCTTCTTGACTTTATAGATGCCTTCCACTAATTTATCCACTTCACCCTTCGTGGAATAAAGATAAAAACTGGCGCGCGAGGTGGCAGGGATGCCGAACCTTTCATGCAGTGGCTGCGCACAATGATGACCGGCACGCACGGCGATTCCGTCCTGGTCCAAAATTTGCGCCACATCGTGTGGATGGACGCCTGCGAATGTGAAGGATGCAACGCCGCCCTTTTTATCAGCAGACGGACCAAAAACTTTCAAGCCGGGAATCTCTTCGAGTCTTTCCAGCGCATACTCAGTAATCTCGTGCTCATGCGCGGCGATATTGTCCATGCCGATCAAGTTGAGATAGTCCACTGCCGCGCCAAAGCCGACAGCTTCCGCAATGGCAGGAGTCCCGGCTTCAAATTTATAAGGCAGTTCATTCGGACGGAAGGAACGCAACTTGACTTCCTTGATCATATCGCCGCCGCCTAAAAATGGAGGCATGGACTCTAGTAACTTTGTTTTACCGTATAGCACACCGATACCGGTTGGTCCGCACATTTTATGCGCGGAGAAGGCCATGAAGTCCGCGTCGAGGGCTTGCACATCCACTTTGAGGTGCGGGACAGATTGAGCCGCGTCGAGAATGGTGACCGCACCCGCTTCGTGCGCGAGACGAATAATATCCGCGGCGGGGTTGATCGTGCCCAGGACGTTGGACATGTGCGTAAACGAGACCAGCTTCGGGCCCTGGGAAAGAAGCGAGCGATAAGCATCCAGCTCGAGAAGCCCGCTTTCAGTCACAGGGATAAACTCGAGTCGAATTCCGCGTTCGGCCGCGAGCATATGCCAGGGAACAAGGTTGCTGTGATGTTCCATCTCGGTCAGGATGACAAGGTCGCCCGACTTAAGATGCGCGCGCGCCCAGGAGTATGCGACCAGGTTGATCGACTCGGTGGCGTTGCGCGTGTAAATGACCTGACGGGAGGAAGGCGCGTTGATGAACTTCGCGATCTTCTGGCGCGCGCCTTCATACAATGCAGTGGATTCTTCGGCAAGCAAATGCACACCGCGATGAATATTAGCGTTGGAACGACGATAGAATGCATCCATTGCTTCGATAACGGACGCTGGTTTTTGCGAAGTGGCAGTGGAGTCAAGATAAATGACTTTTACCCCGGGCCGAACTTCGCGATCTAATATGGGAAAATCCTGGCGGATAAGATTAACGTTTAAGCTCATATTGAATCGCTAATAGTCGGGAATGTCCTTCTTACTACTGCCCTTTTTATTAAATGTCTCGGCACGGATCTGATCAGAAGTAATCGGGTACCACAGGATGTGGTCAGGCACCATCCAGCCATCTGTCAGGTAAACATTTGAACGGAATTGCACCGCGACCAGCTTGTTATCCACTTGCACAACGATGCCTTTGACCCAACCGCGTATGCGCTCGCTGTTCCTCTCGTGATCACAGAACACCTCGACCGTGTGACCGACTTCAAAAGCATGTTCTGCGCCGGGCGGTTTCATATACGCGAACTGAGGCATACGCGCCAGCCGAAGAGTGCGGCGCGCTTCAGCGCTTGCAATTGCGGACTGAGCTTGCCGAAGCTTGGCTTTGGTTTTCGGCTTTACAACCAAAGGCCTAACTACAGTTTTTTTTGCAATTTCCTGAACTGGCCGAGACTCAGGCTTTGCTTCTGGCACCGTGCTCGCGGTAGGTTTTGCAATTAACTTCATCTCAGACCTGGCGGCAGGCTTTTCCACCCGCTTCCTGACGGGCCTAGCAATGGCTTTTTTCGCCGGTCGTTTAACCGCCCTGGCAGTGGGTTTTGCTCCACGCTTCGCGGTTGACTTTCCAACTATCTTCCTGGTTTGTTTTGTTTTTGCTGCCATTTTTCCCTATCCCATTTTCTCCAAAATCGCTTGTTGGAATCTTTCTCGCACTCCCTCAAATGGAATGCGCTGCATGATCGGATCAAAAAAACCTTCGACGACAATGCGCTCAGCGTCATTTTGTGGAATGCCGCGTGACTTAAGATAGAAGAGCGGTTCCTGCTCCAGTTTACCAACAGTCGCGCCGTGTGTACAGCGGACATCATCCGCGAGGATTTCCAGGCCGGGGATGGAATCAGCGTGTGCCGCTTCATCCAGGATCAGATTTCTGTTTGCCTGATAACCATCCGTTTTCTGTGC
>Ga0315273_10000706_pt1 | contig 36044 bp, 30 predicted proteins | sample YL17G02_0_MG_FD_205753 | JGI IMG/M metagenome (GOLD analysis project Ga0315273, IMG submission 205753) | Sediment microbial communities from Yellowstone Lake, YNP, Wyoming, USA - YL17G02_0 | ecosystem: Environmental > Aquatic > Freshwater > Lake > Sediment | place: USA: Wyoming | collected...
GGGCCGCCGACCCCATGCGAGAAAGCCACAGCAGCCCGGCCAGCGCAGCGAAAAAGCCGGACAGCACGTTGGCCAGCAGGATGATTCCGTCCGTGTTGATCCCGGACAGCCGGGCTGCCTGGATGTTGCCACCGGTGGCCAGGAGTTTACGGCCGATGAGCGTGTACTTGAAGATGAAATAGATGATCAGCAGGGCGGCAGCCATGATCCAGAACAGGTAGGGAATCTCCAGGAAGCCGTGCTTACCGATCACGACGAAGGAAGCGGGGATGTCCGTGTAGGGGAAGCCTTTGGTGATCCCAAAGGTGATCCCCGTGAACATGAACAGCGTGGCCAGGGTGACCACGAAGGAGTTGAGCTGCAGCCGGGTGATGATAAACCCGTTGAAGGCGCCCATGGCGACGCCGAAGGCCAGGGCCACCAGGATGCCGGCCCACGGCGGCCACTTCAGCACGTGCATACAGAATCCTCCGGCGATCGTGGCTAGCCCGCCGATGGCCCCTAGCGACAGGTTCATCCCGCCCACGATGATGGCCATGGCCTGCCCCAGGGCGACGAACACATAGAGGGCCACGGTCCGCGACACGTTGAACATGTTGAAACCCGTCAGGAAGCTGTTCGTGGAAAAGGTAAATATCAGGAAAAGAATGAGCGCGGCGGCGATGGTGCTGGTGTCGCTGCGGCCCAGGGCTCGGCGGAAAAGATTCTGTTTCACCTTCTAGCTCCTTAGCGGTACTGGCAAGCAACGTCGTACATCTTCACGATGTTCGCCGGCGGCATGTGGGCCTGGACGTTGTGCACCGAGGCGAATACGAAGCCCCCGTCCGGATGGAAGTCCTCGATGCGCCGACGCACCTCTTTTTCCACCTCGGCGGGTTTGCCGTGAGTCAGCACGTAGGGATTGCAGCCCCCGCCCCAGAAAGTCAGGTCCTTCCCGAAGTCGCGTTTCAGCTCCGCGCTGTCCATCCCGGCCGCTTGGATCTGGACCGGGTTCAGGATCTCCACCCCGTTTTCGATGATCTCGGGGATGACCTCGCGCACCGCGCCGCAGTTGTGCATGTACACGTGGGCCTGGGAGCTCTTTTTGATCGCCTCCACCACTTTACGCTCCCGGTCCCGATAGTACTTGAGGTAGATGTCTTTGCTGAACAGCAGCCCGTTCTGCCCGCCCAGGTCGTCGCCCATCTGAACGATGTCGACGAACTCGCCGATTTCCTTCAATACATAGGTGAAATAGGCGCACTCCCACTCGCAGGTCCTGGCCGCCAGGTAGTCGATGATTTCCGGGTGGTCCATCATGTCGTAGTACAGCTCCACCAGCCCGCGCAGGAAATAGGAATGCTCGAAGATGCCGCCGACCGGGCAGAAGAGAACAATCGCCCTATCCGTGCCCCGGCGGAGGGCGCTGAATTTCTCCTTCAGTCCCCTGATCCGGGCCGGGTCCTCCGGTTCGGGAAACCGGTACTTTTTAATTTCCTCCAGGGAGCTCATCCGCTGCAGCGGGCTGGAGCGCAGGTCGAAGAACAGGCCGTCCCTGGGCTTGTGCAGGACCAGGCCCCACTGGTCGGTGAAGTAGAATCCGTCCGCTTTTTCCTGTACCTCCAGCTGCCACCCGCTGCGCGGGTTGGTGTAGACCGGTACGCAGTCCGCCCCGAAGCGGGCCAGGAGCTGCTCGTCAGGAAGCACGATCATCTGCAGCCAGTCCTGGATGACCGGCTCTTTCTCCGTCCAGCCCAAGTGGCGGCGCACGGCGCAGTAGCCTTTTTCATGGATGGAGGAATGCAGTCCGCCGAAATCGATCGGCAAGGGGCCGTCCTTGTGGGCGACGGCGTTCAGAACTCGCTCTCTGGAAGTCATGCCAACCTCGCTATCTATGGGTGCAGCAGAATCTTGGTCACTTCATTTGGCGCGCGGTCCCATTCGACCAGGGCCCGCCCGGCCTCCTCCAACGGGTAACGCCGTGAAATCAGGGGTATTACGTCCACTCGCCCCATGGCGAGCATCCCCAGCACGTCCCGGAAATCGCTTTCCAGCGCGTTGCGGGACCCCAGGACATCCAGCTCCTTGCTGACGAACCACTTGGTTTCCAGGGGCACCGGACCCTTCACGTATCCGATCAGGGCGACGCGGCCGCCGAAACAGGCTGCCTCCACCGCGGCGAGGCTCGTCTGCGCGAGGCCGGCCGCTTCGACCACCGCCTCCGCCCCGTCGCCGTCCGTGAGGGCAAGCACCCGCTCGGCGAGGTCGGCCTTGGCCGAGTTGATGAGCTCGGTGGCCCCCAGGGCTTCCGCCTTTCCGAGCTTGCCATCGTCGACGTCGGCGGCGATGACCTTCGCCCCTTGGAAGGCGGCTGCGGCCACCGCCCCCAGGCCGATGACGCCGCAGCCCAGCACGAGCACCCGTTCACCCGGGAGTACCTGCAGGCGCTGGACCGCATGCCACCCCACGCTCAGCGGTTCGACGCAGGCCGTTTCTTCGGGACCCAAGCTCCCGGCCGGAAGTACCTTCTGGTACGGCACCGCCAGGTACTCCAGCGCGGCCCCGTCGCGCTGCACGCCCATCGTCCGGTTTTCGCGGCAGCAGTTCGGGCGGCCCGCGGCGCAGGCCGTGCAGTGACCGCAGGCCTGGTATGGCATCACCGTGACCCGTTGGCCGACCTGCAGGCCCGCGGGGACATCGCTGCCCAGCGCACTGATGGTCGCGGATATTTCATGCCCCGGGATGACCGGGTAGCGGACCATGGGGAAGGTGCCCCGGAAGCTGTTCAGATCGCTGCCGCACAATCCCAGCACCTCGATCTGCAGGAGAACCTCGCCTGGCATAGCGGAAGGGAGGGGCCGGGCCACGAGCGTCACGGCACCGGGTTCGCTGATTTGAACGGCCTTCATCCCCGAAATACTCCGACCAGGCTATTATTTTCCGCTACGCCGCCAGCACACGCCATTATAAACCGACTTTAGCAGTTGTCAAGCAGATTTTATTAAATATATTATCTTATTTGATCTATATAGACGAGGTGATATTGAGTTACGCGATATACCGATCAACAGGTCCGTGAGCGTGTACACGCTATTTATCTTATAAATGTATATATTGATTATATTTATACTCCATGTGACACGAAGTCAATTTCAAATGCCGAATCCGATCGATTAGTGGAATTAACAAACATGATAAACATATTACCTCGTTTCAAAAGATTCGGCTTGCCAAGCAGAAATATATCTGATAAACTTTTTATCTAACAAGTAGTTTATGGATAAGAAAAAACCGACCTATAAAGACATCGCGCGCGAAGCCGGGGTTTCCATGTCCACGGTTTCACTGTCCTTCTCCGGCAAGGGCCGCATCTCACCGGAAGTGCGGGACCGTGTATTCGCCGTAGCCGAGCGGATCGGCTACCGCCGGCAGGTGCTCCATTCCGCGGAGCCCGCGCGCACCGGTGGCTGCATCGGCATCCTGCTGCACCTGGACTACGAGTACCTGTGGGACTTCTTCCAGCCGACGATCGCCGAGATCGAATCCATCCTGTCCCAGGCAGGGTATGAACTGCTGATCATTCCCATCTCGTTCGCGATGACCGCCGAACGAGTGAAGGCGAAAATATGCGCGTCACGCATAGTTGCGGTCTTTTCGCTGCACTACGCGGACAAGGGGCTGTTCGATGACCTCGAACGTTCCGGCGTCCCCGTAATCATCCTGCACAACTGCGACTTTCAGGACCGCTTCTTCTCCGTGGCCTTCGATGACCTGCAGGGCGCCTACGAGGCGACCTCCTACTTGATCAAGCTCGGACACCGCCGCATCGCCTACGTGGAGTACGTGCACCAGAACCTGTTCGCCATCAAGAACGATCGCTTTTTCGGATTCAAGAAGGCCATCGACGAGTTCAACCTGTCGTTCGACGAGGGCATGCGCGTTGCCATCGACTACAAAAACCTGGAGGAGGCGAACCAGAAACTGGCCGCCCTGTTCAGAAAGAAGGAAACGCCGACCGCGATTTTCATCCATGACGATTACCTCGCCCTGCGCGTCATCGACGCCCTGACGGGGATGGGCCTCCGCATACCCACCGACGTGTCCATCATCGCCCCCGGGGACGTGCTGGTTTATACGGAGCCTCATGTTCCGCGCATCACGACCATGAAGATCAACACGGCTTGGATAGGAAAGCTCGCCACCGAGATGATGCTGAACCGCCTGCGCAACCGGCCGGATGACATCCACGTGCTGCGGGTCAAGGAACAGCTGGTGGACCGGGGCTCCTGCCGGGCTATTGAGGAGTGAACCCCGCGCATTGACAAAGCGGTATGGAGCGTGCCCCAATACCGCATGGCTTACAGCGCGCCGAAGATCGTCGTGACCCCGCCCGGCCCCAAGGCCCGCGAGTGGATCCGCAAGGACACCGCGATGCTCTCCCCTTCCCTGAGCCGCAGCTCACAATTGGTAGGCGTCAAAGGTGAAGGGGTGTACGTGGAGGACGCCGACGGTAACGTGTTCCTGGACTTCGGCTCCGGCATCGCGGTGAACTCCCTCGGGCACCGCCACCCCGAAGTGATCGCGGCCATCAAGGCCCAGCTGGACCGCCTGATCTTCCTGAACAGCCTGGACTACTACACCACCCCGCAGATCGAGTACGCGGAGATGCTTTTCCGCGTGACCCCGGGGGACTTCCCCAAGCGCGTGTTCTACACCAACTCCGGCAGCGAGGCCATCGACACGGCCATCAAGATGGCCAAGTGGCACACCCGCCGCCCGTACGGGATCGGCTTCATCAACGGCTTCCACGGCCGGACCCTGGGCGCGGTGAGCTTCACCACCACCGGGGTGTCGGCCCGGCGCGGCTTCGCCCCCATGTACCCGATCGGGCACTTCGTGCCCTACCCCTACTGCTACCGCTGCCTGTTCAACCGGGAGTACCCCTCCTGCGACCTGCACTGCCTGAGCTACCTGACCGACGTGACGTTGAAGAAGATCACCCCACCCGACGAGGTGGCCTTCCTCCTGGTGGAGGCGGTGCAGGGGGCCGGCGGCTACATCGTTCCGCCGAAAGAGTTCCTGCCGCGCCTGGCGGCCATCGCCGCGCAGCACGGCATGGTGCTGATCGTGGACGAGGTGCAGTCGGGATTCGGGCGCACCGGGAAGATGTGGGCCTGCGAGCACTCCGGGGTGGCACCCGATATCCTGGTCATCTCCAAGGCCTTCGCCCACGGACTGCCCGCCGGGGCGGCAGTGGCCCGCGCGGAGGTCATGAACTGGGACGAGGGGGCGCACGAGGGCACGCTCAACGGGGGGCCGGTCATCCTGGAGGCAGCCAAGGCCGTCCTGCGCGTCATCGAGCAGGAGCAGCTGGTGGAGAAGTCGCGCGTGCAAGGCGAATACCTCAAGCGCCAACTCCTGGATTTACAGAAGAAGTACCCGCTGATCGGGGACGTGCGCGGCCTGGGCCTGATGGTCGGCATCGAGTTGGTGGCCGACGCAAAGAAGACTCCCGCGAAAGACAAGCGCAACCGCCTGCTGGAAGAGGCCTTCAAGAAGGGCCTGCTGCTTCTGGGCGCCGGGGAGTGTTCGATCCGCCTGGCCCCGCCGCTGGTCATCACGCAAGGTCAGATCGATCAGGGCCTGTCGATCCTCGAGGACTGCCTCAAGTCCCTTTCCTGAACCGGTCGCCTTTTTCTACCACCGCCACGGGGCGCGCCTGGAAGCGCGGCGAAGTCGGGGCGGCAGGCCAGTTCTTCGGCCAGGTAGAACACGGCCAGCAGCACCCCGCGGCGGATCTGCCGCCTCGTTGGGGTAAGATCCTCTCGCTGACAGAAGCGAAACTCCTCCTGATAATAGATTCATCACAGCGTGCACAGGAGGACCGCGATGAACCTGAGACGGGTTTGGCTGCTCACAATTACCGGCACGGGTCTGGTGCTTTCGGCCCAAAGCCTTCCCCAGATCGCCGTCCTGAAGACGCTCCTGGCCAATGGCCTGGACCCCACGGTGGAGCCGCTTCTCACCGGCAAGATCGAAGAGTCTTACGTGAGATCGGGGCGGTATCAGGTCCTCGACCGGGCCAACATCGAACAAATCCTGAAGGAGAAGGAGTTCCAGCTGTCCTCCGGCTTGGTCTCAAACGAAGATGCGCAGCGGGCAGGGGATTACCTGGGAGCGGATTTGGTGGTGGTGGCCAACGCTTCTCGCATCGGCCAGCTATTTGCCCTGAGCGCCAAGGTGATCGACGTGGCCACGGGAGTGATCGCCGCCCAGAGCTCCGCGGAGAAGGCGGGCAAGATCGAGGTGCTCCTGGAGCTGGCCAGGCAGGTCGGAGCCGAGTTGGCAGGTGTCGAACCCGAGCAGCAAACGAAAGTGGCTAGCGGTACCGTACAGCCGGAGCAGCGGCCGGCGGTCAGGCGTCACTCGATCCTACTGGAGGGTGGCGGCAACGACAATGGCCCCTGGCTCGGCGCATCATATTTCTACCGCTTCTCGGACTTCCTGGGCGCGACCGCGTGTTTTTCCTATGACCTTTTTAATGGCGGTTTTCTGGTCACCGCGGGCATCAGCGCCACCGCCGCGCGATGGCTAGATCTGGGTATGCGAGCCGGTTACGGACACTACTACGACAGTTATTTTGATTTATCGGCTAACGGCCTCGTGTTGAATCCTCTCGTTTTGTTCAGATTTGGAAAACTGGCCCTTGGGATCCAGGTAGCCTATTTTTTAAAGACGGCGTTCATAGGCGGTGTCGGCCTGGGCATGTCCTTCTAGCTTGGGATTGCTGAAAAAGTCGAAAGATATTCATGTTCCCACATACTCCGGAGGGGAACATGATCAGCAAGTACATTCCCCACCAGGGATCAGAGCAGGCGGCGGCGGCCGCCGCAATCGCCCGGCCCTATTGCAGCACGGACTTCGCCGTCGGGACCAGTCTGTTCACGACGATGGAGGACATGTCCAGCAGGGCTTCGACCTTGGGCCCGATCACCTTTTTCCATTGTGCGCTGCCGTACACCTTGGCGTACAGCCGCTTGCGCTCGGCTTCGCTGGCGAAGCGGCGCAGCCAGACGTAGAGGGTGTCATCCTCCTCGGCGGTGAAACTTCCGGAAATGACCATGCCCATGGACACCTGGAACGGGATGATCTCCTCTCCCATCAGCCTCACCCACTGCTTCATCTTGCCCTTCCGGATCGTGTAGCGCCGCAGCTCGTAGAACATGCCCATTGCCTCCTTGCAGAGTGCGCGCAGTATAGCATGAAAGCCAGGCAGGTTGGTGTATTCCCCCCGTTCCATCAGGTATTGACAATCTTTCAGTACCATCGCAACATTGCAGCATGTACATTCCCCGCCTATTGGAGGCAGCAGTCCAGCGGGTGACGCAATCGCTCCCGGTGGTGATGGTCACTGGGCCGCGTCAGTCGGGCAAGACGACGATGCTCCGCAAGCTCAGCTCCGCGAAGCGCCGGTTCGTATCCCTCGACGACCTGGAGTTGCGACGCCTGGCCCAGTCGGAGCCGGGGCTCTTCATCCGGCAATTCCCGCCGCCGGTGCTGATCGACGAGTTTCAATACGCCCCCGACATCCTGCCCTATATCAAGATCGCGGTGGATGAGCTTACGACACGGGGCAGGAATCGTCAGGCTGCAGGCATGTACTGGCTTACCGGCTCACAGCATTTCGGCCTGATGAAGGGCGTCCGAGAATCTCTTGCCGGAAGAGTTGCGCTCCTTGAGCTCCTGGGCTTCAGCCCCTATGAGCTATTAAAACCGAAAAAACCGTTTCCGGAAGGCCTTTTCGAGCAGGACTTCTCCATGCTGGCCAAAGACCATGCTCTCTCCTCGTCTTGCCGCGAGCCGCTGGAGGTGTTCGAAGCGATTATGCGCGGAAGCCTCCCGCAGGCCGCTCTCAGCGGCCTGGGTGCCGAGGAGCGGCGGAGCTTCTACTCCTCTTATGTACAGACCTACTTGGAGCGCGACGTCTCAACGCTGGAGGGTGTGCGCAACCTGGGTGCGTTTGCGACCTTTACGCGCCTCCTGGCGGCGCGTACCGGACAGCTCATCAACTACTCCGGGCTGGCGCGGGATATCGGCGTGAGCGTGAACACGATCCGGGAGTGGACGACCATCTTGGAGAGGAGCTTTCATATTTACCTGCTTCACCCTTATTACCGGTCCTTGAACAAACGCCTGGTCAAGACGCCCAAGATCTACTTTCTGGACAGTGGCCTGCAGGCTTACCTCACGGGCTGGAGCGATCCCGAACAGGCTCTGCGCGGGCCTCTGGCGGGGCAGCTCTTCGAGAATTGGGTCGTATCCAACCTGGTCAGAAGCTACCGGCAGCGAGGACGGCGCGAGAACCTATATTTCTGGCGGACCCGTACCGGCCAGGAGCTCGATCTGTGGTCCGAATCCACGGGGATCATCACGGCGGCTGAGGTAAAGCTCTCCGAGCGCAGCGATAGCGCCGTGTTCCGCGCTTTGGACTCCCTCGACCCTTCTCCCCTGCGCTTCGGGCGAAGGGTCCTGTTCTCCATTTCACAGAACCTTCTGGAATACGCTCCCCGGACCTGGAACGTTCCGGTCCACTTCATCAATTAACACCTCCGCACGAACCTTTGGAAGAGATGGAACCGATGCGGCTATGGTAAGTTTCAATCCACGCCCCCGCGGGGGGGGGCGACTTTACTGGCCAGCTCGCCGGTTGCCCCGCCATCCGTTGCCGCAATTCAGCTGGCTCCAGAACCTCCGTATCGGCGCCCCACCCTCGTATCCATGGGAACATCTCGCGTGGCTCCGCAATTCGAGCCCGCCAGACCAACCCCCCATCGGGAAGATCTGTCATCACCTGACTCGGGTGCCAGACCGTCTCACATACTATGTGGGCGACCTGCTTTGTAAACCGCAGGACGACCTCGACAGGATCCGAGTCCGAATACCATATACCCCAGGCGTCCGCCAGGGTCTTTGTCATGCCCTCTTCCGCCGGCGGAGCATACGTCTCGTCTGTGAGGGTGGCCGTGTCGATCCCGCTATGCACTGAGCGATGAACAAGACTCACGAGTCGTCCCTCGGACCAGCCTTTGGTGAGCGTCTCGAGCACCGTAAGGTAGACCGGATCCCGGCGGGTCTTTGAGCTTTCCACCCTGTCTGCAGCGTCCGTGATATGCTGGCCGATCGTTGGGGCGAAGGCGCGCAGGGACTGGCCGAGCTTGCGCAAGGCGGCTGCGGCGTGCGGGTTGAAACGGTCGGTACGGTCCGTCATTAGCCGGCCGGCCAGGTATAGCGCCAGGGCTTCATGGATGGTCAACCTGATGTTGCTCAGATAGTCGTCACGGTTGATGCCGATCCGGCCGTCATCCCCTTCAGTGAGCGGTAGGTAACCGGTGAGCTATGTGACATAACGGGCTACTGTCGCGCGATGGACTCCCAAGCGGCGGGCGATTTCCGAACGCCGCAAACCCGACGAATGCGCCAGGAGTAGATGCTCGAGTTGCATGAGGCGCTCTGATTTGACCAGTGCCGATATCATGGCTCGCTATCCAGTGTAGCATATCGCGGGACGAAGCGCAGTTTTTAGGGCGTACGGTGCGCAGCAGCTTTTCCCGCGGATCTCCACTCAGCGCAGGCAAGACAAGACGCTGGCGGCATCCACTGTGTGCACACCGGCCGGCAGCCTGGATCCGCGGCGGAGCTCCGGTACGAACACCGCCCAGACGACCTCCCGGTTGCCCGCCAGCGAAACGGGAATGTTCCCTTTGCGCGTCAGCCCGGCCGCGATGCCGCTGAGCATGGAGGAGTCCGCCGGCTCGGAGAGCCACTTGGCTTCGCCCAATAACAGCCTCTTTCCGTCAAGCGAAGCAGCCACAACGTCCCATTCGGGCCCGCTCCCCTTCCAATACCTTCGGGCCGGCTCCCAGGGCCCAAGCCGACCCAGCGCATTCTCACCTCGGTGCAGGTAAGAAACCCCCGTTCTGCAGAGCTCCTCCCAGGTCTCGCTTTCCAGGGACGTCCGGCGTTCCTGCCACACGGCTACCCGAGTCTCCGCCGGGCTTCCGACGAACAGCGAACGGCGGGACGCGACCGTGCAAAACCAGAATCGGAAAAACGGGTCGGCGATACGGTACACAGCCAGCTTGCTCGATTTTTCCGACTCGCCATAAGGCAGCTCGCGTTTCACCAGCCCCAGCTGCACCAGCCGCGCGAGCGGCCGGGAAAGCGAGGTCGCCGGCTGTCCCAGGCGTCTGGCGATTTCGCTGACCCGGTTCGCTCCGGCGCCGATCACATCTAGAAGCGGGCGAAGGGACACCGCGGGTGGCGACTCTTCTAGCAGCAGGCGATCCGGTTCTCGATGAAGCGGTCCCAAGGGGTCGAGCACCAGCCTGTCCACCGCCTGATCGAGATCTCTGCCCAGAGGGGAGGCCAGCTCCCAATATCTGGGGATGCCGCCCCACACTGCGTACAGCTCGACCGCCCGGCGCGGCCCCACCGCCTCGAAGGCGTCGGCAACGTACCCGGGCAATAGCGGACGCAACTCGATCAGCTCGGCTGCTCTCCCGAACAACGGCGCATTGGCTTCCAGCACAATCCCCTGCATCATCCGCTGGCTCGATCCGGCGACAGCGACCACTAAGCCCGCGCTGCGCGCATCACGGTCGAGCCAGTTCTGAAAAATGCTCGCAAAGGGCGGGTTCGCCGCCACCAGGTAGGGGAACTCGTCGATGATCAGGGGCCCCCTCCATTCCGCCGCCTGGCAACGACCCGAGAGCCGGCGCAGCAAGGCGTGCCAGTCCGGATAGGTGACCTCGTCGAACTCCGGAAACCTGTTCGCCACAGCCCTGGCGAAGTAGGTCCGTTGTACGGTTGAAGCCGATTCATCGGCAACCGTATACAGACCCTGGTGGCGCGAAGACCATTCCAGGAGCAGTCTCGTCTTGCCCACGCGCCGGCGTCCCCAGAGCACGGCGAGCCCGCCCTCCGTGCGGGCGATCAACGCGTCGAGCCTTTCCATTTCGTCGAGCCTGTCGATGAACTTCACATCCAAACATTATGCACAAAGGCATAATGTTTTCAAGCATAATAGACCAGGAAGATGTTGAGCGGTGTGCTATACTCGACGCCGGGAAGGCGGTTCCCTGATTGAAGAAGTACGTCGTGCTGGCCGGCAACATCGGCGCCGGGAAGACCACGCTGGTCGGCCTGATGTGCGAGCTGCTGGGCTGGAAACCCTACCTCGAGCCGGTGGCGGAAAACCCGTACCTCGAGGACTTCTACCGGGACATGGCGCGCTGGGCGTTCCACTCCCAGGTCTTCTTCCTGACCCACCGCGTGCACTCCCACCGCCTCCTGTTGGATGACGCTCACTCCGTGGTCCAGGACCGCTCGCTATACGAGGACGCCGAGGTCTTCGCGCGCAACCTGCACCGTCAGGGACGGATGAGCGAGCGCGACTGGCAAACCTACCAGGGGTTGTACCGCACCTTCACCACCCTGTTGCCGCCCCCGGACCTGGTGGTCTACCTGCGGGCGTCGGTGCCCACCCTGCGTCGCAGGATCGCGCAGCGCGGGCGCAGCTTCGAAGCAGGAATCACCGACGTGTACCTGGGCGAGCTCAACGCCCTGTATGAGGACTGGATCGCCGGCTTCCGCCTCGCGCCGGTGCTCACGGTTCCCTCCGACCGGCTGGACTTCGTGCGGGAGCAGGACGATTTGCGAAAAATCGTGGCCACCGTGGAGGAGAGCTTGCGGGGCAACCAGGGACTGCTGTTCGACTGAGCCTGGCTACGAGGAGCGACGAGGCTTTAGCTGGCGAAGCAGCCAGTTGGCATCGTCGACCGCGGTGAGTGCGGCGTGAGTTCCGCTCTCCTGTTCGATCCATAGGCATCCGCGATCCCGTTCATTGCCGAACATCTGCGCCAAGGAAGCGACCGCCAGAGCCACGTCCTTTCGCCTGGCATGCGTTCGCAGGTCCTCCAGCGCGGCTTCAGGTTCGCGGCACGTTGCGGTAGCAGCTCAAGATCCACATCCACCGTAGGGCGGCTCGCCCCTCCCTGCCCACCTCCTTTCGGTCCAGGCGCGAACCATCCAACCGCCGACGACGCGCCAGGCTGCGGCAGGCAGATCTTTCACGACGCCGACTGCGATGAATAGAGCGGCGAACCCGGCTCGGTCCCCTTCGCCGCCGCTGCCCAACATCAACTGCCTCATCGCAGGCGCCACTTTTCTCGAAGCGCCTCAACGACCTGGCGCGCACGTCCACCTTCACGGCTCAGGTCCAGAAGGAGTTGTGCCCGTCCGACGTGCGGGGTTCCCTCATGTCGGTAGGCCCCGATTTTCGGCCCCTCGTCCGGAGAAAGTAAGATTCGCACATTGGCGAGTTTTTCACTAGGTACCCAGCCCATTTCCTTTTCGCCGAGCCGTGCTGCGAGCCTCGGAGGAAACACATATAAGGCGATGGTTTCCGCCGGCAATAACGGAACCAAAGCCTCGGCGGCAGCGGCCCCGGTGAGCAGCCACATCACTTCCTCAGAAGAAGGCTTGCTGAGGAGTTTCCTGAGAACCGAAGACTTCGCCTCCGAGGTAAAAAACCCGGCAACCGCGGGTCCCGGGGCCGCCAGCCTGGCCTCCAGCCAGGTGTCCAGCAGGCGTGCAGCATCATTGATCCGCCAGCCTGCTCGTGACTTGTCGACCAGGCCATCCACCCGGAACCGGAACAGGGCGCGTGAGACCGTGCTTGCGGACGTGACGAAGGCGGCCCGGCGCAACTCTTCCAAATGGTAGGCGCGCCCCGGCTCCTCCAGGAGCGCTTGTGCTACACGGCCAGCCGCTGATCCGAACAGAAGCCCCTTGGCACGCGGGACGGCGCCTCGGGGAACAGGGCGCTCAATATGGATCAGCCGTCCCCTGCACTCCACATGCATATTGCCGAAGGAGTCAAGCCAGCCCATACCCAGACGCTCCAGTATGCGCCGGCCAGCCGGAGAGACATACGAGGCGGCAAGCACAGGGAGGGCGCCGCCGGCTCGGTTTTTTGCTTGCTTGACGATGCCCTCCAGGAATCGAGCGTCGAGCGAGTTCTTCCAGTTAATTGCCAGCCGTAGTCGGATCTTGCCGAAGCGGACTTCTGCAGTTGCCTCCAGGCGAGACTCGCTCCCCGTCTCATTCTGCAGGTGAAGGAGCTCCAGAGCCGGCACCGCAGCCAGCGCTTGGCGAAGCTCCGTGCGTTTCATTACCGAAATATAGTCATTTGCCATGAGCATGGCAAGTGCGCATTATCTGCAAATTTCCCGCCCTGGCGATCAGAATCCGGCAAAGCCTCCCGGCCGCCCGACCACCACCACCCGCGCGGGGCGCTCGCGGCGCACCTCCAGGCAGCCGGCGGGGGCAGCGCCGGCCAACAGCCCGGCCAGTTCCTCGGGCAGGAAGCCGCGGCGGATGGACAGGCGGCCGTCGGCGGCGGCGAAGCTGCCGTGCAGGAACACCCCGGCGAACAGGCTGAACCAGGCGTAGGAACGGTGGGAGCGCAGGAGGTCGGTGATCACCAGCAGGCGGCGGGCCCTGCCCAGCATGGCGGCTACCGTCGGGGCGATCCGCTCATCGTCCAGGTGATGCAGGAAGTGGTTGGCGAACACGTAATCGAAGCTTTCCAGCCGCTCCAGCTCGCCGGCGGCGCCCAGGCGGACCTCGATCGCCGGTACGCCGGCGCAGCGCCGCCGGGCGTAGGCCACTGCGCGCGGGTCGTGGTCCAGGCAGGTGATGCGCAGCCCGGGCTGGCGCCCGGCAAGCCACAGCGCCAGGTCGCACCCCCCGGCGCCCACGTCCAGGAGGGTATACGGCGGCCGTTGCCGCCGGGCATCTTCCAGGATCGTGCGGGCGAGTAGGCGCCGGGCTCCGGTCAGGAAGCGGTTGATCCAGGCCAGCTGCCGCAGGGTCCGCTCCAGGCGGCCCGGGTCGCTGTCCGGCAGGTCCATCAGCTCCGGAACCCGCGCCCGGGAGGGCATCCAGAGGCTCAAGGCTGCTTCTCGAGTAAGGCGCTCTCCACGGTCAGTCCCGGGCCAAAGGCCGCGGCGAAGGTTCGACCCCGCCCGCTCCCGGCCAGCAGCAGCTCCAGAACGAACAGCAGTGTCGCGGAGCTCATGTTCCCGTAGTCGCGCAATACCTGGTAGGAAGCCCACAGGTCCCCGCTGGCCAGGCCCAGGGTGGCGGCCGCGCGGTCTAAAATGGCCCTGCCGCCGGGGTGGATGGCCCAGAGGGCGATGTCCTCCCTGCGCAGGCTCCCTTCGGCGAGCAGGTCCTCCAGGATGGCGCCGATGTTGCGCTCGATGAGACGCGGCACGTAGGCGGACAGTCGCATGTCGAAGGCTACGGTTCCGAGGCGCCAGGCCATGTCCCGCTCGCTCTCCGGGATGGTGCGGGTGGCGAAGCGCTCCAGGCTGAACACGCTGCCTTCCGCCTCCCCGCGCTCGGAGGACACCAGGGCCGCGCCGGCCCCGTCGGCGAACAGAGAGTTGGCCACCATGACCTCCCGGTCGGGCTTGAGCTGCAGGTGCACGCTGCACAGCTCCAGCACGACGACCAGCACTCGGGCGCCGGGGCGCGAGCGGCAGATGTCTGCCGCCAGCTTAAGGGCCGGCAGCGCCGCGTAGCAGCCCATGAAGCCGAGGTGGAAGCGGTGCAGACCCGAGGACAGCCCGAGGGTTTTCTGCAGATGGAAGTCGAAGCCGGGGGCAGAGAATCCGGTGCAGCTTACGCTGACCAGGTGGGTGATACGGCTACGGTCCAGGCGGGGCGTCGCCGCGAGCAGCTTCTCCGCCACCTGCAGGCTCAGGCGGTCGGCCTCGCGGATGAACAGCTCGTTGCGCTGCTCCACCTGCGGCTCCGGACGCAGGTCCGCGCTCGGCGGGTAGAAGGTGTACTCCGAGGGGTCCTTGCCGTAGTCCCCGATCACCGTGTGCCGCTTCTCGATGCCCGTGTCCCGGTACAAACGATCCAGGAAGCGTTTCGTGGGCTCGTCGTAGAAGGGCAGGCTTTTTAGGAAGCGGTGGGCGAACTCCTGGGTAAAGGCGTGCTCCGGCACGGCGGTGGCGATCGCCTGCAGATATACGGGCCGGTTGTCGGTTGACATAGGATGCAGGAATAAATTAGCGTTTGACTCAGGAAAAAGCAACCAGAGTGGGCCGAAACTCCTCCAACCGAACTTCATCAGGGCGTCCCGCGCGAGTTTTCTCCGAGCGTCTCGTGGACTACGACCTGCGCCTTCCGGCGAGCAAGCGCGACTACAACCGCCGGCTATTCCGCGCCGTGGCCCCGCGTTACGGGGCGGTCACCTGGTTGCTGTCCTTCGGCATGGACGGTTTGTGGAAACGCGCACTCGTGCGGCGCCTGCCGCGCCGGCGCAGCGCCGGGGCGGGCCCCCGGCGAAGCGCAGGGTGGGCCGTCCGGGCGCTGGACCTGGCCTGCGGCACCGGCGACATCACCCTGCTGCTGGCCCGCCGCTACCCCGGCGGCCGCGTCGTCGGCCTGGACCTGAGCCCGGCGATGCTCGCCCGGGCGCGGCGCCGCCTGCGCGGGCAGGCGAACCTCAGCTTCCGCCTCGGCGACCTGGACCGCCTGCCCTACCCGGCGGGGAGCTTCGACCTGGTGACCGGGGGCTACGCGCTGCGCAACGCCCCCGACCTGCGCCGGAGCCTGGGGGAGGTGTCCCGGGTACTGAAACCGGGCGGCACGGCGGCCTTCCTGGATTTCAACCGCTCCCCCCACCCCCGGCTCGGGCGGCTGCAGTTGCGTCTGCTCGCGCTGTGGGGCGGGCTGTGGGGGCGCCTGCTGCACGGCAACCCCGAAGTCTACGCCTACATCGCCCAGACCCTGGCGCTGTTTCCCGACCGGGTGAGCTTCGAGGCGCTGCTCTCCGAGCTGGGCTTCCGGCGGGTGCGCTCGCGCCTACCCCCTGGGGGGTTCGTGAGCCTCACCTTCGCCGCCAAGGCGTAAGCTGCGCTCCTTTGCCACCACGCCGGCCAGGGTGGAATACGGCACGTTCACCATCGTGAAATGCCCCGCCAGCGCCCGGGAAAACGGCGGGCGGGTCAGGACCGGCACCAGCAGGTTGCGCAGGCCCCGCAGCCCAGGCGCCCGGAGGGTGCCCACGCCCATGAACAAGCGTGAGCGGCGCGCCGCGACGCGAAAGCCCGCTCGCCGGTAGCGGCCGTAGATCGCCAACAGCCCCTCCGGCTCCGCCCCTTCCCGCAGCCAGCGCTCCAGCACGCGCGCCAGCAGGCGGGCGTCGGCGAAGCCCGTATTCATGCCCTGGCCCCCGATGGGCGGCATGGTGTGCGCCGCGTCCCCGCAAAACACCACCCGGCCCAACCGGAAGCGCTCCAGCTCCGAGCGCTCCGGGCGGAAGGAGCTGGCCCACACCCTGTTCCGCGGGTCCAGGCTGTGCCCGGTGCGCGCGCGCACCTGGAGCTCCACTTTCTCGAAAGAAGGCTCGGGCTGCCCTCCTTCGATCGCCTGCACGATCCAGCGCCGCAGCCCGCCGGCCACCGGGAAGGACTCCACGGATCCCTGCCGGGTGAAGTACAGGTGCGCCTCCTCGCCCAGGCCGCTGGAGTCCGCATAGTCCCCCATGCGGAAGGCTACGGGGAAACGGCGGACCCGGCGACGCAGGCCCAGGTACCCGGCCGTGGGGCTGCCGGCGCCATCGCAGGCGCACAGCAGGCGGCCGCGCAGGAGGGACTCCTCGCCGGCTACGCCGCGCGCCCGCACCGTAACGAAGGCACCTTCGTCCCGGACCCCAACCGCCTCCAGGCCCGTGCGCAGGTTCACCGCGGAGCACCGGGCGAGGGCTTCGGAAAGCAGGGCTTCGGTGTCGACCTGCGGCAGGGACAGGATGTACGGGAAGGCGGCCTTCGGCTCCCCCAGTTCGAGCCGGGCCAGCAGCCCGGCGTCGGCGTGCACGGCAGCCCTCCGCACCTGCACCCCCCGGGCCAGAAAGCTCGGGGCCAGGCCCAGCTCGGTCAGGATCTCGAGGGATGTCGGGGTGACCCCGATGGCGCGGGAGCCCGGGCCGCGGCCGGTGCGTTTTTCCACGACGATCGTTGGGATGCCCGCCCGGCCGAGAAGGTTGGCCAGCAGCAACCCCACCGGCCCGGCCCCGACGATCAGGACCTCGGCTTCAGCCGCCGGCATGCGTTGGCAAGGCCCGCTCTACTTCCCGATCATGGCGGCGGTGAGGACCGCCGTGCCCAGCAGGCTCAATACCACGTTGCAGGCCAGCCCCGCCACGGACAGCGCCAACGCGACGGCCAGTGGGGCGGCGCCGTCCACTCCCCACAGCCAGACGACCAGGGGCAGGGCCAGGGCGAAGAGGAAGTACAGCAGGCCGAACAGCACTTTCTTCTTTAGTATCTCGGAGCGGCCGACGGAGCGGAAGCGGACCCGGCCGTCCTTGACCCCCAGCAGGAAAGCGGCGATGACCACCAGGGGCAGGAACAGGGCCATGAGGCGGCCGGCGCACAGGAACAGCTCCGCGGCCCTGCCGGTGAAGAGCAGGCCGACGATGAAAATTACGATCAAAGACACCACGAAGGCGGTGGGGAAATGCACGGCGATCGGGTGCAGGTCCAGGGCCAGGGCCCGGCGACGCTTCTCGGAGAGCGGGTCCTCGTAGGGCTCGAAGGCCTTGGCGGCGACCCCACAGGCGGGGCATTTGTCCTTGAGCTTGCCCTCCGGCATGACGTACCCGCAGACCTTGCAGCGCACCAACTTGGCCACGGCAGAACCTCCTCAAAAGGGCGGATAGAAAACTATAGGGCAAGACGGGCGCGCGCGCAAGACGGGCCTCTGAATCGAGCCTACGGCAGCAGGGCAGTTCATCGCAGCCCTGCTTCCATCACCCCGGGGCGTTTGACAATACACTTCCGCCGCCATAAGCTGGGATCTTTCAGGGGGCCGCGCTGTTTCGCGGCCGCCCCGCCACAGGAGGGCCGTGATGATCGACTCGTTTTACGCGTACCTGGCCAGGATCGGCTTCACCGACCCGCCGCACGCCCTGTTGACCCACATGCCGATCGGCCTGGTCACGGGCGCCCTGCTGTTCTTTCTGGTGGCGGTGATTTTCGGCCGCAAGATCCTGGTGCCCACCGCACGGCACGTGTCCATTCTGGCCTTTGTTTTTCTCTTCCCGACGATCCTGTTCGGAGTGCTGGACTGGCTGCACTACTTCCGGGGGGCGATGCTGCTGCCGATCAAGGTCAAGATGATCCTGGCCGGGGCGGTGCTGCTCATCGTGGGTGCCGGCATCATCCTGGGCAGCGAGGTGAAAGTGCGGACCGTGCCTCAGCTTGTGCTCTATGCCCTGGCCTTCGTGGGCGTGGTCGGCCTGGGTTATTTCGGCGCGAAACTGGTCTACGGGGGTAGGGCGGAGAAAGGTACCGCCGCGGAGGCGCCCGCCGGAAAGGAGGAGGCCTTCGCCTCCGGCTCGCAGCTGTTCGCGGCCAACTGCCAGGCCTGCCACCCCGGTGGGGGCAACATCATCGATCCCGGGCTGCCCCTGAAGAGCTCCAAGAAGCTGGCCGACCCGGGCTCGTTCACGGCCTTCATCCGCTCGCCTGGGGGCAACATGCCGAGCTTCGGTGAGGAGCTGGTGAGCGGCAGCCAGGCGCAGGACCTGTACCTTTACCTCACCCACCAGCGCTGGTAGGAGCGCGCCGCGGATACTTCAAATACGGCAGGATCCGGTCGTTCTGGGGGGTCCCGGTCCCGTCGTAGGTCAGGCAGACCACGGGCACGCCCGTGACCCGCTCGATGTGCGCGCCCATGGCCTCGGTCACCAGCGAGGGGCAGCAGAAGGCGGGGCTGGCCTGCACGAACAGCGCGAGGTCCGGGTGCTCCCGCTTCAGGTGCAATATTTTCAGAATGTTGTCGTAGGATTCTCCGCTGGCCTCCAGCTTCACGTTGAAGCGCGCCAGGTCCTCCTCCAGGCGCTGGTTACGGAAGGAGGAAGGGGGGCAGATCCAGCGGGCATAGGCCGGGCCGAAGCGGCGTTCCACGGCCTGCCCCACCGCCAGCAGCAGCCGCAAGTTGAGCCACTCCAGCAGCCGGCCCCGGCGCAGCGCGTTGTGGAAGAAGCTCTCCGCCACGATGCGCAGGTAATCGCTGTAGGGGGTGGCCACGACCTCGCCCCCGGCCCGCTCCACGTCACGAACGAGCCCCTGGTTGAACACTTCGTTGGTGCGCACGTACAGGTCGCCGAAGATCGCCACCTGGGGCCGCCCCCCGTTCCCGTCCCGCGGCAAGGCCTCGAAGCGCTCCAGGACTTCCGCCAGGGTCCGCTCCCGCGGGCGCTCCCCCCGGAACACCTCCAGGAAAAGCCGGTGGCTCTCGGCCACCAGGCGGTCGGTCTCCCCCGGCGAGCGCTCGTAGGGGCGGATGCGGCAGCTCAGGATGCGCAGCAGGCCCCCGAAACAATAGGCCAGCGCGGTCTCCAGCGCCAGCCCTGGGGCCAGCTCGGCGTGGAACATGGAGCCCGCATACACGGACAGCCTGGAGGCCCCCCCGTCGTAACGCTCCAAAAGGCTGCGGATGTAATGTGGAAACATTGGGAGGTTGCAGGTCCAGCTGGAGAGGGGCAGCCACAGCACGGTGCGCGCCGGGTCCAGCGCGTGGCGCTCGATGTACTGCACGGCCTCCTCGGCGATCGCGTTGAGTGGGATGCACTGCCCGGTGTTCCAGCGCATGCCCAGCCGAATGGACAGCTCCTCCTCCTCCAGCACCCGAGCGTCGATCCCGGCCCGGCTCAAGCACGCGGCCACCAGCGGCAGGGACAGGGCGTCCCAGTTGGGAAGAAGCAGGGTGCGGCGTCGCAGGCGCCGCACCAGCGCCGGCAGGTACGGGCGCGGAAGCCCGCTATCGCGACGCGTTCGCGGCGAGGCCGCTGCTGCCGCGTGGTTGCGGAAGGAGTGCACCCCGGCCTCGATCCGCGTCTCGTAGCCCACATTGGAGGCGTGCTCGTCGATCTGCAGCACCAGGTACGGCTTGCGGTGCGCGTCCAGAAGACGCTTGAAGTATTCCAGGAGAAAGGAATCCGGCGAGCACTTGAAGGAGGTCACGAACACCGGGTACAGCCCGGGCGTGCGCGCGGCCACGGCAGCAGCCTCCAGGATCCGTCCCGCGAAGTGCCAGGGGAACGCCCTGCGCAGGGGGCCCAGCTTCCGCAGCAGCCTGCGCACCTCCGGGGACCCCGCCCCGCCGCGGGGGAGCATGTCCTGGAACAGCGCCCGGACCCCGAGGGAGGCGAGGATCCCCGGGATCCCCTTGTTCATGGCCGGGTCCAGCACCACGTACGGCCGCCCGAGGAGGAGCACGCGGATGTCGTCGCCGGGCTGCAGAGCCCTATCGTCGCACAGCGCCCGCAGCCGTCGGTTTTGGAAGGCGAGGGCGCGCCGGTAGGACGCGGCGACCCGCCCCAGGGTGAACGGCCGGCCGCCGGCCTCGGGGGCCAGCGGCGCGAGAGCTTTCCACAGCTCGCGGGCGGTTTTGCGCGGGCGGTCGGGGTCGACCAGGGGCAGAAGGCAGCGCTTGCCCGGGCCCGGCGCCCGCGACAGGGACACCACGGTGGGCGCGAACTGGGTGTAGTAGCAGAAGGCGCGGGAGCAGCGCCCTCCTGCCCCGCCCCCTTCCCGGCGGGCCTCGAGGTACACGGGAAGGAACACGGCGTCGCAGGCTAGGCGGCGCACGTGCCCGTGCAGCGCGGCCACGGGCGCGCAGAACTCCGCGCCGGCGGCCTCCTTGCCGGCGGGCAGGGCCTCCGCGTCGGGCCCGCTAGCGACCGTGGGCAGTCCCAGCTCGGCGAAGAATCGCTCCCAGAGCGGCAGGTCGGCGGCCAGGTGCAGGGCCGCGGGCAGTCCGATGAGCGGGCAGGCGGCGGCCGGACTCGCGGCGGGCGCGGCGGGCGCGACAGGCCGATTCCGCACCGACCTGAGCTCGCGCGCCGCCGGTGCTTTGCGCAGCGCCTCGGCCCGGACCTCCAGCAGATCCAGCCCGGCGGCGAAGCGGCGCACGAAATGCCGTGTCTGGTAGTCGCGCCCGCACTGGAAGCCGTAGGCCACGGTGCTGCCCTGCACCTCGGCCAGGCTCAGGCGGCAGTGGTTGGCGCACAGGCCGCAGGTCTCACTCGCCACCGGGATGTCCTCCCGGTACAACCCGATGCCCCGGAAGCGGCTGGCGGCGGGCGGAGCCTCGACGAGGGACAACGCCACGCCCAGTGCTCCGGTCAGGTGACAGAAACGGGACACGTAGATCGGGCGGCCCAGCTTCCGCTCGAACACCGCCACCAGGGCGCGGTTGCGCGCGGTGGCCCCCTGGAAGCAGACCGCCTTCCCGATGAGCGGGCCGGAGGCCACCTTCAACAGATAGTTCTCGCAGACCGAGTGCAGGGACGCGGCCAGGATCTCCTCCACCGCATACTTGTCAGCCAGCAGATGGTTGATGTCGCGCTCCATGAACACTGTACAGCGGTCACTGGCCAGCGGGGCGGGCCGCCCCTCGGCCAGCCTGGAGTACTCCGACAGGCTCACTCCCAGGCGCGCGGCCTGCTCCTCCAGGAAGCTGCCCGTGCCGGCCGCGCAGACGGTGTTCATCTGGGCGAAGGTGACCTCCCCGGCGCGCAGCACGGTGAACTTGGAGTCCTGGCCGCCGATCTCGATGATCGTGTCGGTGGCCGGGTTAAGCTCCACCGCCGCGCGGGCGTGGGCGGTGATCTCGTTCACCATGGCATCCGCCCCGATCACTTGGCCCACGAACTTCCGCCCCGCCCCCGTGGTGCCGACCGCCGCCAGACTCACCTCCCCGGCGCTCTCCGCCAGCGCCTCCAGGATGGCCCGCACGGCAACCAGCGGCCGCCCGGCGGTGCGCGTGTAGAACCCGGCCAGCACGCGGCGGTCCGGGGCGAGCAGCACCGCCTTGGTACTGGTGGAGCCGATGTCCACTCCGAGGGTCCCCTTGCCCTGGGCCCGCTCCCCGCGGGGGGCGAACAGCTCCACCTCCACCGCGGGTGCGTCGCGCACCACCCGCGGGACGTAGCTCCCCGCCTGTGCGTCGCCGAAGTCCGGGTAAGAAGACAGCCGCAGGGAAAGGGGCGCGTAAAAGTAGCGCCTCCCGACCGGGGCCTCCACCACGGCCGGCCGGCGGGCCTCTCCCGGAGTACTTTGCTCCAGCTCCAGCAGGCAGGCCCCGATCGCCCCGTAGAGGTCGGCGTGTTCGTCCGTGGTCAGGGGGCAGCCCAGCAGGGTCTCCAGGTGCCGCCGCACGGCGGGGTTGCGCGCCACCCCGCCGGCGAACACCACGGGTGGGCTCAAGCCCGTGCCAACCGTGTCGGCGATGTTGCGCGCCAGCCCGAGGCACAGGCCGTCGCAGATCGCCTCCAGGGAAAAGCCCGAAGCCTGGGCGTGGCACAGGTCGGTCTTGGCGAACACGGAACAGCGGGAGGCGATGACCGGGAGGGTCCCCCGGCTGGCCTGCGCCCGCTCGGCCAGCTCGGCGCTGCCCGCGAGGCCCAGGCGGCGGGCCTGCTGGTCCAGGAAGCTGCCGGTGCCCGCCGCGCAGGAGGAGTTGGTGCGCAGGCTGCGGAAGCTCCCGTCCGCTTCGAAGTGAAACAGCGCGAAGCGTTCCCCGCCGACCACCAGCAGGCCGGAGGGTTTCCCGTGGAAGTGCCGGGCCGCGGCGATCTGGCAGAGCTGACCGTCGTGGGTCCGCGCCCCCTCCAGAAGCCCTCCCGCAGTGGCGGCCGCCACGATCGGCTCGCGCACACCCAGCTCCACCAGCAGCCCCCCGAGGGTCTCCCGGATCCTCCCCTGGTGGAAGGCGTAGCGCCCGGCGACCAGCTCCCCTGAGTCGGACACCAGGGCGAGGGACACCGCCACCGAGCCGACGTCCACCCCCAGAACGTTCACGCGAGCAGCTCACCTGTTATTACGGTTACGGCCCTGCCGGCGAGCTTGACGCGCGGGCCGGCCAGGCGGACCCGCACCAGACCGCCGCGCGCGGAGGCCTGGTAGCCGGTCAGCTCTGTCCTTCCCAGGCGTTCGCCCCAGTAAGGGCCCAGGCAGCAATGCGCCGAGCCGGTCACCGGGTCCTCGTCGATGCCGGCGCCCGGAGCGAAGAAGCGCGAGACGAAATCATAACTGCGGGAACGCGCGCGGCTGGTGACCATGACCCCGCGCTCGCGCAGCGCGCGCAGGCGGCCGAAGTCCGGCCGCAGGGACCTTACCGTGTCCTCCGAGTCGACCTCCACCAGGTAGTCCAGCCGGTTGCGGCCCACGAACAGCGCCGGCACGCCCAGGGCCTCGCGCAGGGCCGGCGGGGCCTCTACCGGCTCGGCCGGCTCGGCCGGGAAATCCAGCTCGAGCCAGTTCTCCCGCCGCACGGCCGTGAGCAGGCCGCTGGCCGTGTGAAAGCGCGCCTCCCCGTCGGCGGCGAGGAGCCCACGCTCGAACAGGATGTGGGCCGCCGCCAGGGTGGCGTGCCCGCACAGGTCCACCTCCATGACGGGGGTGAACCAGCGCAGGTCGAAGCCCTCGGCCCGAGGCCGCAGGAAGGCGGTTTCGGACAGGTTCATCTCCCGGGCAACGTCCTGCAGCCAGCCAGCATCGGCCGCGCGGGGATCGTCGGAGGGCAGCAGGCAGACCCCGGCAGGGTTGCCGGCAAAAGGCCGCTCGCTGAACGCGTCAACCTGGTAGATGGGCAGGCTCACTCCCTACCCATACCACATTGCGCCGCGGAATTGAAGCGGTGCCTGCCGGGGCTTGCGCCGCGGAGGTGAAAAACCGCTCAGCAACGCCCGTTTTTGGTCGATGGGAAAAACAGATGAGCAAGACCGAGGAAAAGCTGCTCGACCGCGCCCGCCGCCGGTTCGGCCGCATCGAGCCGTGCGCCGGCAAGACCCTCTCCGAGTGCTTCTACTACCAGGGAGGCTGCCTGCAGTTCTGGTTCAACGACACGAGCGGCAACACCCACCTTCTGTACGTGCGCGCCGCGGGGCAGGCCTGAGGGTTCAGGCGCCCTTCTTGGAATCCAGGTACCTGCGTATCGCCTGATCGTCGATGTACCCCAGCTCGATAGCGATCTCGCCGAAAAGCCGTTTGTCCCCGCTGGACTGCAGCCGCAGCACGTCCTCCACCTGGTAGCTCTTCATCGCGCCGATCCGCACCAGGGCCTCGCCGATTTTTTCTTCCATGTCGGCCCCATGATACCAGAAGAGCGAAGAAAACACAAAACCGCCGGCCGGGGGGACTGCGCGCCGGGGACCGCACGGCCGGACTTCCTTGCCAATCCCGACCCCTGCTGCTACACTGTAGTCAGTTTGACGAAGCCAGGAGGTCCATATGGCTAAAACCAAGGAAAGCAATAGCAAGCCTGATCAGCCGTCCTACCCGCTCACCCTGAAGGGGGAACTCGAGGAGCCGCTGTCCCGGTGGCTGTGGCTGGTGAAGTGGCTGTTCATCATCCCCCACGTCATCGTCCTGTTCTTCCTGTGGATCGCGGTGGGGTTCGTCACGGTCATCGCTTTTTTCGCCATCCTGTTCGCGGGGCGCTATCCCCGGCCCTTGTTCAATTTCACCGTCGGGGTGCTGCGCTGGAGCTGGCGCGTGTCCTTCTACAGCTGCGGAGCCCTGGCCACCGACCAGTACCCCCCCTTCAGCCTGGGGGAGGCGGACTACCCCGCCGACCTGGAGGTGGAGTACCCCGAAAAGCTCGTCAACTGGATGCCGCTGGTGAAGTGGCTGTTCGCCATCCCGCACTACGCCTGCCTGGCCGCAATAGCCGGGTGGGGCTGGTGGCACTCGGCGCCCGACGGCGCGCCCGGGGGTGCCTTCCCCTTCGGCGGCCTGCTGTGGGTGCTGGTGGCGATCACGGCGGTGCTGCTGCTGTTCACGGGCAAATACCGCCAGGACATCTGGCAGCTGGTGATGGGGGTGAACCGCTGGTCCTTCCGGGTGTTCGCCTACGTGGGCCTGCTCACCGACGAGTACCCGCCCTTCCGCCTATCGGAGTGAGCCACACCCCATGACCCGGCGCGAGCGGGTGTTCGCCGCCGTGAAGGCTCAGGCGGTGGACCGCGTGCCCTTCGCGCTCTGGCAGCACTCCACCGTGCACGAGCGCAGCGTGGAGCGCTTCACGCGCTTCACGCTGGACTATTACAGAAAATACGAGCCGGATCTGGTCAAGGTAATGTACGACGAGCAGTATGACCTGCCGGTGGACCGCCACCACATCCGCGACGTGCGGGACTGGGCGCGGCTGGAGGAGTTCGAGCCCCACACCGGGGCCTTCGGCCGCCAGCTGGAATGCCTGGCGCTCATCCGCGCCGAGGTAGGGCCGGAGGTGCCCGTGGTCCAGACCATCTACTCCCCCTTCCACGTGGCCCACAAGGTGGCCGGCCGGAGGGTGCTGGAGGATTGGCGACGGGACCCGGAAACCGTGCGCGGCGCGCTGGCGACGATCGCGGTCAACTACCGCCGCTTCGCGGAGTGCTGCCTGCGCGAAGCGGGCGTGGACGGATTCTTCTTCGCGCCCATCGGCTGCGAAGCCTCGTTCATGGGGGAGCAGCAGTACGTCGAAATGATCCGGCCGTCGGACCTGGCGGTGCTGGAGGCGCTGCGGCAGGCGCCGCTGTTGATCCTGCACATCCACGGCGAGCGGGAGGTGATGTTCGACCTGCTGGCCCGCTACCCCTGCGACGTGTTGAGCTGGGAGGACCGCGTGGCCGGGCCTTCCATCCCGGAGGTCCGCCGGCGCAGCCCCCGCTGCCTCATGGGCGGCATTGACCATCTGGCCGCGCGCGAGTGCGCGGCCGAAGAGCTCGTGCGCCAGGGGCGGGAGGCCATCGCCCAGGCGGGCGGCGGCTTCATTCTGGCGCCGGGCTGCACTTTCCCAGCGGACACCCCGGAAGCCAACCTCCGGGCCCTGCGCCGCGCGGTCCAAGAAGGCTGAAGCGCCGGGGTGAAAGCCGCGATAGCGGGCTTCGCGCCGGTTATTTTTCGGCGTGCCGGGCTACCGGCCCGGGCGGCCCCGAGCCTCAGGAACCTAGGGCCTGCTCCAAGGCCTTGCGCACCGGCTCGCTTGCCGGCTCCTCCTTGGTCTGGAAGCGGGCCAGCACCACCCCGTCGCGCCCCACCAGGAATTTATTGAAGTTCCAGGTGATGCCCCCGGCAAAGCGGGGGTTGGTGCGCTTGTCGGTGAGGAATTTGTACAAGGGGTGGGCGTCGCGGCCCTTCACGCGGATCCTGGCGAACATGGGGAAGGTCACCCCGTATTTCAGGCTGCAGAACTCCTTGATCTGCTCGTTGCTGCCGGGTTCCTGGCCCAGAAAATCGTTGGACGGAAAGCCCAGCACGACCAGACCCCGGCCGGCGTACTCCCGGTACAGCGCCTCCAGGCCTTCGTACTGGTAGGTGTAGCCGCACCGCGAGGCCACGTTCACGATCAAGAGGACCTTGCCCCGATACTGCTCCAGGTTCACGGAACGGCCCTCGATATCCACCACCTGGAAATGATAAATCGACGAGGCTTCGGCCGCCGATCCGGCCACGGCCGTCACCGCCGCCAGGGCCGCGGCCAGGGAACCGAGTTTCATGTACACCTCCAGGAAAAGAGTACTCACCCCGCGAGGCGGCGGCAAGGCACGCGGGTGGGCCGCTGGATTTGACAGCCGCCGTCCGCCTGGGTAGCTTACAAGCTAGCGTATGCATCCTTCACGCCTGCCCTCCCTGCTGTTCCCCCTGATCCTAGGGATCGTCCTGGGCCTCGACGCCCAACCGGCCGCGGGCAAGTTCCTGGTAGCCGCGCGGGGGCTGGCCGACCCCAACTTCGAGCGCAGCGTGGTCCTGCTGGTGCAGTACGAAGCGGAGGGGAGCTGGGGGCTGGTGATCAACCGGACCACCGAGGTGCCCCTTTCCCGGTTGTTTCCCGAGGAACCGGGGCTCCACAGGGGGGACGGCACCCTGCATACGGGCGGCCCTGTCAGCGCGGGGCGTTTCCTGCTGCTGCTGCGCGCCGCGCGCCGGCCGGCGGATGCCCGCCCCGTGTTCGCGGACGTGTACCTGGGCTGGACCCCGGCCGCGCTCAAGGAAGAGGGTGCACGAGCAGTCTCGGACTTCCGGGTCTACTCCGGGTACGCGGGCTGGGCGCCCGGGCAGCTGGAGGCGGAGATCGCCCGCGGCGACTGGCGCCTCCTGCCGGCCGAGGCCCCGCTCGTGTTCGCGGACGATCCCGAGCGGGTCTGGGAGGCGGTCACGCGGAGGCTGGACACGCCCGTGGCCTCCGGCGACGGCATCACGATGGAGGTACCCTTATGAGCCTGGACATCGACAAGTTCCGTCACACGGTCGACGAGCTCTCCACGGCCCTGCGCCCGGTCCCGCAGGAACTGACGGCGATCAACCTCGCGGCGGACAAGTGGTCCCTGCGCGAGATCCTCGGGCACCTGGTGGATTCGGCGGCCAACAACCACCAGCGCTTCGTCCGGCTGCAGGATGCCGCCCGCCTGCAGTTCCCCGGCTACCAGGCGGAACGCTGGATCGAAATCCAGAACACCAACCAGGTGCCCTGGCCGACGCTGGTGTCCCTCTGGCGGTCCTACAACGCCCTGCTGCTGCATCTGGCCGCCGGCGCCCGCCCGGAATGCCTGGGAAACGTCTGGGAAACCCCGGAAGGGCCGCGTACCCTGGAGTGGTTGATCACCGACTACTACCGGCACCTCGCGGAGCACGCCGCTGCCTTCCGGCAGCGCCTAGCCGAGCTGGCCGCCTCCCGCCCGCGCGCCAGCGGCGGCTAGCCCGGTACTCCGGCGCGGCTAGCCCGGTACTCCGGCGCGGCTAGCCCGGTACTCCGGCTTTCACGCCGGCCATAGCCGGCTTTCCCTGCCCAGCCCGAAGAAGCGGTTCACCAGGAACAGGCTCAGGCCAGTGACCGCCAGCAGGATCTACGTAGCCTTCGGGAATGGTGGTGAGCTCCTCGTGCAGAAACAGGCGGCGGGCATGGGGAAAGGAGGTGTTCGACAGGATGAAGGTCCTCTTGCCGGCGCTGGCGGCCAGGCGCAGCGCCGCGACACCTTCCGGGTTGAGCTCGAACCCCACGGCGAAATCCTCCAGGATCTCCTCGGGCGCGAGGGGCGAATGCCGGCCCAGCTGCCGGCATTGCGCCAGGCGGTCGACCATGGTGAGCACGTTGCCGTAATCGAACACGACGGCCTGGAAGGGGGACGTTGGGCGCTGCATGAGGGTGAATTGTAAAGACGGTCCGAGGACGGGTCAACCGCCCGTTTCCCGGCCCCCTCTCGTATCCGCCCGGCCGGCCGCGGCAGTATATTGCAGGTATGAAAACACGAATCGCTTTTACCATGATACTGGTAGCGGCCGCCGCCTTCGCCCGGCCCTCCATGGGAGACCCCATGGGTCCCCACCCCTTCCCACGGGAAAATACCTACCTGCGCGCCGAGTTGGACAGCCTTTTCAGCATGACGCAGGAAGAGGAGCTCGGAGCCCTCAGCCTGGGCGAGCTGCGCGAGCTGGCCGGGCGCCTTTCGGTGGCCCGCCAGAAGGACCGGTTCGTAGCCCGCTCCAAGGCCATGTCCTTCATGGCCCCCGGCATGGGCGAGTTCATGAACAAGGACTACGGCTCCGGGGCCGCGCTCCTGGCCGGCGACCTGGCCGTGGTGGCGGGGACCCTGGCAGGCGCCTACTTCCTGCTCCCGGCGGACCTGCGCTTCCAGCAGCTGGACTACCTCAACACCCAGTCGGCCACGATCCGCACCACCTGGGAGAGTCACACCTTCATGGATTACCTGCCGTCAATGGCCTTGCTGGCCGGCGGGGGCCTGGTCAAGGGAATCCTCGGCCGGCTCTCCTCCACGCACGCGGGCAAGTTGGCCCGGCGGAACATCGAGCAGGGGAAGATCACCTTCGAGCCGGACCTCCTGCTCCTGCCCGACGGCGGGATGATGATGGGAATGGGCTGGAGGTACTGATCAGACCCGGACCTTCAGCCACACCAGCCGCGGGGCCACCCGGCCCGCCTTGTCGGGCCGGGGCTTTCTGGCTACCTTAATAGTACCTTGAAAGCCAGCAGCAACCCCGGCCGCACGCCGCGGACCGGCGCCGCCTTCGGGGCCAAGGCGCGCCCGCGGAAAAGCGCCCGCCCTCCGGCGTCCTCCGCCGACGGGCACATCCGCATCCAGGGCGCCCGGCAGAACAACCTGAAGGGCTTCTCCTTAAGCCTGCCGCTGGGCAAGCTGATTGTGGTCACGGGCGTGAGCGGCTCGGGCAAGTCCTCCCTGGCCTTCGACACCATCTACGCGGAAGGGCAGCGGCGCTACGTGGAAACCTTCTCCCCGTACACCCGCCAGTTCCTGGACCGCATGGACAAGCCGCGGGCCGACCGCATCGAGGGCATCCCGCCGGCCATCGCCATCGACCAGACCAACCCGGTGCGCACCTCCCGCTCCACCGTGGGCACCATGACCGAGTTGAACGACCACCTCAAGCTGCTCTGGGCCCGGGCCGCCCGCCTGTACTGCTCGGGGTGCGGCCGGGAGGTGCGCCGCGACACCGCCGACACGATCTACGAAGCCCTCTCCCGCCTGGCCTCGCCCTGGCTGCTGATCAGCTTCCCGGTCGCCGTTCCGGAGAACTTCACGGAAGAGGAGATCACCGAGGCCCTGGCCCGTCAGGGCTACCGGCGCATCCACCGCAAGGAGGGGCGCAAGTGGGAGGTCGTCCAGGACCGGGTCCAGCTTTCCGCGGCCCGCAGGGCCCGGATCGTGGAGGACCTGGAGGCGGCCTTGCGATTCGGGCAGGGGAAGGTGGCGGTGTACCCCCTGGACGCGGAGCTGCGGGAGGGCGAGCCCCTGCGCTTCTCCAGCGACCTGCACTGCCCGGACTGCGACATCCACTACCGCGACCCGGCGCCCAATTTGTTCTCCTTCAACTCGCCCATCGGCGCCTGCGAAGCCTGCCGCGGCTTCGGGCGGACCATTGGGGTGGACTACGAGCTGGTCGTCCCGGACCCCTCCAAAAGCCTTGTGCAGGGGGCGATCAAGCCCTGGCAAACGGACAGCTATGGCGAATGCCAGACGGACATGATGGGCTTCGCCCGCAAGCGGGGTATCCCCACGCACGTGCCGTGGAGCCAGTTGGCCGACAGCCAGCGGCGCTGGGTGCTGGAAGGCGAGGGGGAGTGGGACGAAGGCCTGTGGTACGGGGTCGCGCGCTTCTTCCGCTGGCTGGAGACCAAGGCCTACAAGATGCACATCCGGGTGCTGCTGTCCAAGTACCGGGCCTACCGGCTGTGCCCGGCCTGCGGGGGGGCGCGCCTCAGGCCCGAGGCCCTGCTGTGGCGCCTGGGCGGCGGTACTGGCGGCGACGGCAGGGGGCTGACCATCCACGAAGCGGTCCTCCTGCCCATCGAGGGTTGCCGCGAGTTCTTCCGCTCCCTGAAGCTTCCCCGCCCCCTGGACGAGGCCACCGACATGCTCCTGGGGGAGATCCGCTCGCGCCTCGGCTACCTGGTGGACGTGGGGCTGGGCTACCTCACCCTGGACCGCCAGTCGCGCACCCTGAGCGGCGGGGAGGTGCAGCGCATCAACCTGACCACGGCGCTGGGCACCTCGCTGGTGAACACCCTGTTCGTGCTCGACGAGCCCTCCATTGGGCTGCACCCGCGCGACATCGGCCGGCTGATCGCCGTGCTGCACCGCCTGCGCGACGCGGGCAACACCCTGGTGGTGGTGGAGCACGACCCGGCGGTGATCCGCGCCGCCGACCTGGTTCTGGACATGGGCCCCGGCGCCGGGGAGCGCGGGGGCGAGGTGGTGTTCTTCGGCACGTTGAAGCAGCTGGCCCGCTCCCGCCGCTCCCTCACCGCCCGGTACCTGTTCGGGGCGAAGCCCGGCATGGAGGCCGGCCCCAGGCCTCCCGCGGCGCCGCCTACGGCCGCAGCCGCGGGCCGCTCACCCCGCGCGCTGCCCGTTTCCGGGCAGGCCCTGGAAGTGCTCGGCGCCGCGGAGCACAACCTCAAGGGCATCGACGTCCGCATCCCCCTGAACCGGCTGGTGTGCGTGAGCGGGGTCAGCGGCTCGGGCAAGTCCACCCTCATCCAGGACGTGTTGTACAACGCGCTGCGGCGCCTGAAGCGAAAACCCGCCGACCCTCCCGGCCGGCACCGGGCCGTGCGCGGGCACGAGCGGATCGCTCAGGTGGTGCTGGTCGACCAGTCGCCGATCGGGCGCACCGCCCGCTCCAACCCCGCCAGCTACGTGGGGGCCTTCGACGCCATCCGCCGGCTGTTCGCCGAGGAGCCGCTGGCGCGCGAACGCGGCTACACGGCGGGCACCTTCAGCTTCAACGCGGGCACGGGGCGCTGCCCGGCCTGCGGCGGCTCGGGCTTCGAGCACATCGAGATGCAGTTCTTAAGCGACGTGTACCTGCGCTGCCCCGACTGCGACGGCCGGCGCTACCGGCGCGAGGTTCTGGAGGTAAAGCTGCTTCCCGCCGGCCTCCCTGCCGGGCTTCCCCTCGGCGGGGCGGGCGGCGAAGAACGGGGCGGGCGCGCCGCGAAAGGCAACGCTGCCACGAAGTTCCCCCAAGGCATCCCCCGCTCCGTCGCCGAGGTGCTGGACCTGACGGTGGCCGAGGCCTGCGCCTTCTTCGCCGGCTACCCCGAGGTGCTGCGCGCCCTGCAGCCCCTGTCGGCGGTGGGGCTGGACTACCTGAAGCTGGGCCAGCCGGTGCCCACCCTGAGCGGAGGGGAGGCGCAGCGGCTGAAGCTCGCCGGCCACCTGGCTGCCGCCAAGGCGCAGGCCGGGGACGACACCCTGTTCCTGTTCGACGAGCCCACCACCGGACTGCACTTCGCGGACATCAGTGTGCTGCTCGCCGCCTTCCGGCAGCTGCTGGCCTGCGGGCACTCCGTGGTGGTGATCGAGCACAACCTCGACGTCATCGCCGCTTCGGACTGGATCATCGACCTGGGCCCGGAGGGCGGGGAACGGGGAGGAGAGGTGGTGTGCACCGGCACCCCGGTCGAGGTGGCCGCTTCCCGCGCCAGCCACACCGGGAGAGCCCTGCGCGAGTACGCGCACGCAAACGGCGGTCAGCGCTCGTACGCGCACGCAAACGGCGGTCAGCGCTCATATTCGCGCGCAGGTAGCGGGAGTCCCGCCCCCGCGCGCACGCGGAGCGCGGGCAAGGATGCGGCCGCGGTACGCCGGGACGCCGCGGCGACCGACCACTCCATCCGCATCCTGCGCGCGCGCGAGCACAACCTCCGGAACATCGACGTGCGCATCCCGCGCGACGCCTTCACGGTGATCACCGGCGTGAGCGGCAGCGGCAAGAGCACCCTGGCCTTCGACATCCTCTTCGCCGAGGGGCAGCGCCGCTACCTGGAATCCCTGAACGCCTACGCCCGCCAGTTCGTGCAGCCCGCCTCCCGTCCGGACGTGGACGGGGTGTTCGGCGTGCCGCCCACGGTGGCCATCGAGCAGCGCACCAGCCGCGGCGGGCGCAAGAGCACCGTGGCCACCATGACCGAGATCTACCACTTCTTGCGCCTCCTGTTCGTGAAGCTGGGCACGCAGTTCTGCCCGGACTGCGACGTGCCGATCCAGCCCCAGAGCCGCGAAGCGATCCTGTCGCGCCTGCTGCGGGATTTCAACCGCGGGCGCGTCGAAGTGCTCGCGCCGCTGGTCACCTCCCGGAAGGGGTACTACACGGACCTGGCCCGCTGGGCCGCGCGCCGGGGTTACACCCATCTGCGCGTGGACGGTCGGCATCTGCCCACCTCTGGCTGGCCGCGCCTGGAGCGCTTCCGCGAGCACACCATCGAGCTGCCAGTCGCCGAGCTTGACGTGTCCGCCTCGGCCGAGCCGCAGCTGCGCAGAGCCCTGGGGCTGGCCCTGGAGCTGGGCAAGGGCGCGGTGACGGTGGTGCGGGCGGGCCCTGAGGGTGAGGCGACCCGCGGCGAAATCTTCTCCACCCGCCGGGCCTGCCCGCGCTGCGGCCGCAGCTTCGAGGAGCTGGACCCGCGCCTGTTCTCCTTCAACTCCAGGCACGGCTGGTGCCCGCGCTGCTACGGCACGGGGCTGCTTCTGGCCGGTTTCGACGCCGAGCAGACCGGCGAGGAGATCTGGTGGAATCAGTGGTGGGAGGGGGCCGAGACCGCCTGCACCGCCTGCGGCGGCCGCCGCCTGCGTCCCGAGGCGCTGGCCGTGCGCTTCCGCGGCCTGACGATAGACCGCTACACCGCCTTAAGCGTGGCCGAGGCCCTGGCCTCGCTGGGCCGGCTGCGCCTGGGGGAGCGCGAAACGGAAATCGCCCGCGACATCCTGGCCGAGCTCACCGGCCGGCTGGACTTCCTGACGGAAGTGGGCCTGCCCTACCTCACCCTGGACCGGGCCGCGCCCACCTTAAGCGGCGGGGAGGCGCAGCGCATCCGCCTGGCCTCGCAGCTGGGCTCCAACCTGCGCGGCGTCTGCTACATCCTGGACGAGCCCACCATCGGGCTTCACGCCCGCGACAACCTGATGCTCCTGGACACGCTGCGCCGCCTGAAGGAAAAAGGCAACACCGTGGTCGTGGTGGAGCACGACGAGCAGACCATACGCCGGGCCGAGTACGTGATCGACCTGGGTCCGGGGGGCGGGGTGAACGGCGGGAGGCTGGTGGTGGCCGGCAGCCTCGCCCGCCTGCTGGCCAGCCGGAGCTCCATGACGGGGCGGCTGCTCGCCCGGCCCCTGCGCCACCCGTTGGTCGAGCGCACCCCCCTCCCGGCCGGCCCGCGGGGAGAGCCGGCGCCGGGCACGCACCTGGGCGTGCGGGGGGCGAGCCTGCACAACCTCCAGGACCTGACCGTGGACATCCCCCTGAACCGCCTGGTGTGCGTCACCGGGGTCAGCGGCAGCGGCAAAAGCACCCTGGTGCGGGAGGTGCTTCACGACAACCTGGCGCGCCTCCTGGCCTCCCGCCGGCGGGGAGGCCAGCGCGGTCGGCCGCCGGCCGGGAAGCGGTCAGCGCCCGCCGGGAAGCTGCCGGCGCCCGCACGCCAGCCCAGAGCCGGGTCACTCGCACCCCCCCTTCGGGGCTGCCGGAGCCTCGGCGGCTGGGAGCAGATCGAGCGGGTGCTGGAGGTCGACCAAACCCCGATCGGCAAGACCCCCCGCTCCTGCCCTGCGACCTACGTCGGCTTCTGGGACGACATCCGCCGTCTGTTCGCCACCACCGCCGAGGCCCGGATGCGCGGCTACACGCCTAGCCGCTTCTCCTTCAACGTGGCCGGCGGCCGCTGCGAGGCCTGCGAAGGGCAGGGGGTGAAGAAGATCGAGATGAGTTTCCTGCCGGACGTTTCGGTGCTCTGCGAAAGCTGCGACGGCGCGCGCTTCAACCCCGAGACCCTGGCCGTGCGCTTCAAGGACAAGAGCATCGCGGAAGTGCTGGCCATGAGCGTGGAGGAGGCGGCAGAGTTCTTTGCCTTCCACCCGGCCGTGCACCACGCCTTGAGCCTCCTGCTGGAGGTCGGGCTGGGATACCTGCACCTGGGCCAGCAGAGCCCCTCCTTAAGCGGGGGTGAGGCCCAGCGCATCAAGCTGGTGACCGAGTTGGCCAGGACGCGCGCCGCGGGGCGCTCCCTGTACCTGCTGGACGAGCCGACCATCGGCCTGCACATGGCCGACGTGGAAAGGCTGATCCGCGTGCTGGTCCGCCTGGTGGAGACGGGCAACACCGTGGTGATCATCGAGCACAACCTGGACATCATCGCCGAGGCGGACTGGATCATCGACCTGGGTCCGGAGGGTGGGGAGGGCGGCGGCCGCATCGTGGCCCAGGGCCCGCCGGCCGCCGTGGCCCGGGCGGGCTCGCACACCGCCGGCTTCCTGAAGCGCTTCCTGGCGGAGCGCGGCCCGGTCAGTCCAGCCGGAGGCTCAACAGCACGGGCTGGTGGTCGGAGAAGCGGAACCCCAGGTCGACGGTCCGCACCCCGAGCACGGTCACGTTCGGTGACACCAGGAAGCCGTCGATGACCGCCGTATAGTTCCCGCCCCGCACGTACGGCCTCTCCAGAGTGCGCACGGTAGGCGCGGTGTCATCGATCGCCAGGCGCCACCCCGGGGGAGGAAAACCGGGCGGCAGCGGGTGGACCCAGAACAGGTACCGCTCGGCGGTCGTGTGCGGAAAACGGGTTTCCGCAAGAAGCAGGTTCCAGTCCCCCCCGAGCACCACGTAGTTGCTCCGCGCGGCCTCGGCCAGCAGGAAGGCCGTGACGGTTTCCAACTGCCGGCGGCGCAGCAGCGCACCCTCGTCGAACGCCGACAGATGCACGTTGGCCAGAACCAGCTCGCCCGACCCTCCGCTCACGGGGAAGCGGGTGACCAATAGGTGGAAATACTGCCGGCCCCTCTCCCGCGGCAGCTCCAGGCGCTCGACGGCGTGCGGGGGTCCCGGCGCGAACGTGACCAGCCCCACGGAAACCCGGGGGAACGGTATCCGCACCTCGGGGGAGTAGGCGTGCCAGCCTCCCGGCAGGCGCTCGGTGAGCTCCGCCAGCAGGTCCACCCGGCGGTTCACCACCGAAGGCGTGGCCGCCTCCTGCAGCAGGAACACGTCGGCTCCGGCCTGTTTCAGGAACGCACCGATGCCTTGCACGTAACGCAGGACGTCGCGGCGGGCCGAAGGGATGAAGCGCTTGCCGCCGTCGGGGAAGAACTCGGCCCCCTCCCCCAGCCCCCCAAAGCCCAGGTTCCAACTCAAGACTTCGATCTCGCGGGGCGGCTGCCAGGGATGTGTCCCTTCGCCAGTCGCGGCCGCCGCCACCTCTGGCTCCAGCGGAGAGGTGGTTGTGGCGCAGGACAGCAACCAGACTACAGCAAACAGCGGGAAGGCGGCAGCCCGAACTCCCCGGAATCGGGAAGTCCGTTTCAGGACAGGAAGCGCTTCCGCAGCCACCGGGTCGACTGCACGGCATCCCCGCGGCGGACCAGCTCGCGGATCTCCTCTATGGATTTCTGGTCCAGCAGG
>Ga0315273_10000707_pt1 | contig 35968 bp, 35 predicted proteins | sample YL17G02_0_MG_FD_205753 | JGI IMG/M metagenome (GOLD analysis project Ga0315273, IMG submission 205753) | Sediment microbial communities from Yellowstone Lake, YNP, Wyoming, USA - YL17G02_0 | ecosystem: Environmental > Aquatic > Freshwater > Lake > Sediment | place: USA: Wyoming | collected...
TCCTTGTTAACTTCAAATATCCTCGAAGGTTTCTCCTTAATGGTCTTCCTACCTTCATCGGTTAATTTGCTGAGAATTACATAATATGCCATTTTCTTAACCTTCCTTTCTTTAAAGACTATATATTCCCCTTTAACCTTCACGAGTTATGCAATATATGAAAAGGATTCTCGGGACTTATAGTTCAACCGTAAGTCTTCAGTTATGATTTAGCAGGTCTTACCCCACCTGCAAGCCAAGTAGTTGATAGTGCTTTTGCAGTATACGCCGGCAATTTGTGCCCGGAAGCATGCTCAAGGCAGCCACGGATTGTTTTCGCCAAAGTATTCGTGATTGTCCGCGTTGGTGACTGCTTTCTGAGGCTCGTTTATAGCAAGATTTTTTGCACTGGCCTGCCCATAGACCCAGTCATTCGTACTGGCTACCGTATTGAAATGGCTCATCTCGTGAATCAGGGTTCCGGCTTTAGAGTCGGTGCCGGTCGGGGGAGCTGTCCAAAACACTCTGCACAAATAAATGGTATAAGGCTTATTGGCATACACATATGCGTAATAATTCTTCTTGCAACCGCAGTCGAAGGTGACGTTCGCAGTATTCATGGCGTTGGCAATGCTGTTGAAGTGTGAAGCGGCCGTTCCGTACCGAGAGGAGTTGTATGAACCAAACCAGGTGATATACCGGGAGCCCTGCGTTCCGGCATTCAGATATGAGGAGGCGTTGTTGGAATAATTGTTTGCATCTGTTCGTGCAATAGTCAATGCGGACTGCTGCGCTGTGGTGCACTTCGTAAAACTGGTTGCGCCGCTTAAACCGGAGAGGGCTTCTGTTGCTGGAGAGATGCTGTATTCACGGCCGGTTATAAAAACCATGATCTCATTAGAGGTCAGGCGATCTGCATCTTTCTTCCCATTCCCCTTCTCCGAGTACAAATCCCAAGATGAGACATCATAGATAATGCTGTAATTGGCAGAGACTGAAAGGTCATAATACAGCACTATGTCAACGTCAAAAGTAATGCTCTCGCCAGCCTTCAGGCTGATATAATTCTGATGAGACGGTTTAGGTCTTTTGTATAGCGGTCCAATATAGTCAACCGACTGACCGTTTTGTTCTATTGAAAAAAGCGGTCCTTCTACCTCATCAGCGGGGGTGTACCACTTGAGCACTTTCAGCGAATGCTTGGTGGGGTTAGCGATGGTTACATGGACAATTACAGGCTGATCTGCACTGAAAAAATCACTATCAACTGCCAGCGTAACTGTTGCGCCGTCATCAGATGCTGAAACAAACCCTCCTGGGACCATAACGGCAGAAAGCACCAATATAAGAGACAATGCAAATGATAATAAATTTCGTGATAGCATAAAGGTTTCTCCTCTCTGTTTCGGGAATGCTCATTTTGCAAACCCAGGTTTATAGCACAACGAATCCCACTTATTTGTAATTATAACATGTTTGTTTTATCCCTCTATCATTCTACTTGCTATTACTTCCAAGAATAGCTACGCGGAATGTGCCTTTCAATATCATCAGAGATAGCCACTCTACTCCGCTAATTCCATTTGAAGCATTGTGCTTTTCCCAAGACAAAGGTGTCGTTGAGTACAGGAAGAATTTTGCTTTCCATAGTTCTGTTCGAAAGAGTTACTTTCACTGCCTTTTGGGTGCAGGTTTTTATCGGAATAGTGACAGATGAATAGTCCCTTTGCAAATTTTCTTAAATAAGAATTGACGAGGATATTTAAAAAATATTACTGTCTAACAATAGCATAAGCAGTATGAAAACAATATTATGACCCGATATTAAAAATAGAAGATGCCATCAGGTGACGCGCAGAGACAGTGGTTTCCGGAAATGATAGAGATACTGCGGCAACAGTGGAAACCTGAACTTTCATGGGATGAACTTACCCGTCTTACGGCTCATCTGGATGCTATGCTGCAACAAATAAGAAAAGACCGTAATATCGTTCCCCCCATGTGTAATTGCAGTAAGTGCGGCGTATATGGACACTCACGCTTTGGGAGGATTTCGATAAATGCTGTAATTTTAGCGGTTGGACGCTTCGGAATTGCATCACCGTCCAATGTTAAGGAACTATCCAAGGGCTGGAAAAAATATAGAAAGGAACACGGTCTCGATCACTATGGAGGGAAGGAGAGCGTAGCAACTACCTATTAAGCTGTCTATATCTAAACTCCGGGGATAGATGCACAATGCCAAGTTGATAGTACATAGTGGAACCATTCTTCCTGGAGTCAACGTACCAAGGAATCGCCGTGGAGCACCACAGTTCACATAGAAGTCAACCCCGCAGAAACTTTTGAACACCGTGTATTTCCTGTTCAAAGATGCACGCCTGAGTCCTTTGCTGAGCGGTCAATAGTACCTTTCGAAGTATTCAGGGCAGATGCCTTCCTGAAGGAGAGATTTTTATTATTAGCTTTCCGGTAGTATGTTGCTCCTAAAATTCAACAATAAAATCTGTCCAATAATTCCTCTGTCAAGCCAAATAATTCAGCAAATAATTCCTCTTGACTTTATTTTTAAACATGCTTAAATTCAATACATAAATTTTCTGGGGAAGAAGTAAAATCAAGACACTCCGGGGGAAAATAGAGTGCACACGAATCTCATATCGTTCTATCAAATTTAATTTTATCTACCTCACCCGTATTTTTATATGTCTTGCTGCGTGCGAAGAAAATTTGTCTCGATATTACAGATTCTTTCTCTGCTATGTCTAAAAAACTCAATATAAAAGGATTTGATACGTGCCATCCATTTTAACAAATAAAGGGATACCTATGTTCAAAAACAGACTCAGAAACACAAAGACGAATGAATTGAAAGCTTCAAGCTGCAATTTTAAGTTGAACAAACCGTAAGAACTTGGAAAATGCTTTTGACAAGAAAATAGGGCGTATTTCACAAATACTTTTGCAAGAGGCACTATTGCTAAGATTTTGATAAAATTGGTGAGTCTGATAAATAGATTTTGCAGACAAATTGCGTATAGATTTATTCCTCTCTGCTTCTCATACCCGTTCTTTAAATTATTCGGCAGACTGGAGGTCAAGGGCATCGAGAACATCACGAGACAAGGTGGCGTTCTTATTGCTTCTAACCATTTGAGTTATTTCGATCCTCCTCTGTTAGCAACCATCATACCCGGAGGGTGTGTCTTCATGGCAAAACATGAGCTGCTGAAAATTCCGATTCTTAAGCACATAATAGGCTATTATTCATTTCCTGTAAACAGGCAAAAACCTGGTGCATCGGCGATCAAGACAGTGTTGACTAAGCTTGCCCATGGCGAAATCGTGGTCATATTCCCAGAAGGAAGCAGAGGTATAGGTAGCGATATCCTTCCTCCCAAGAGCGGCGTAGGACTAATAGCTGTTTTAAGTAACAAAAGAGTTGTACCGGCTTTGATTGAAGGTTCGGATAAATTTTTTCCGCCTAATAAATTTATGCCAAGACCTGCAAAAGTGCGGGTGACTTTCGGGGCCCCACTTGACCTAAGCCAAGAGGGCACAGATTACACTATGATTAGTCATAAGATCATGGAGAGTATAAGAAACATTGAAAAGTAAATATACACACGCTCCTGTCCGGGTGACCATATTCAAAGAGCAGTTAAAAAAAGTTGCAAGATGATTTCAAGGCATATATACCTGCATTCTATAGTCTTTCTCCTTACCTTGGCGATCATGCTGTTTGGGTGTTCCAGCATTGGTGTTCGTATCGAAAATGAGCAACCGATAAAACAAGGACGGTTGCTTATCATGCCGCCGAGGGATATGGTCCACGGACAATTGGTCGTTGGGTCAGGTATCGAGTTCCAGACATATCTTTTGAAAGCCTTTAAATCATTTCCTAATATTGAGGTGCTGACTACAGACAATCCGAAGTTCAGCAACGAAAAGAGCATACTTAAACAGGAAGCATTGGAAGAGGCAAGACTCATGAATGCTGATTACGTCTTAACTACTTCATTAGGCGAGATGAGGGATGCCGCAGCTTTTTCGTTTAGAAAGGATTTTGTGAGTTTGGAATATGCAGCGCTTTATAGGGTCTCAGACGGCAAGATAATATGGCAGGGCCTGCGACACACTGTTGAAGGTGCAAATATTACAACCTACAAAACTCTTCTGGTAGGCCTTGCAGAGAGAATGGTAAAAAGCATGATGGAGTAATCATGGGGGCAATCGGCGGGAAGCTGCCCCTCTTCCCATAAATTTGAGTGTTGTAAGTGGCTGGAGTATGCATTTGAATAGAGGGCATGTCCCACCCATGTCCCTTAAATTGCAGATTCGATTAAATTCAACATCCAAAACCCATCTTCTATAATTGACCAATGCGAATTGTTTTTGCTTAGCAGTTTTTGAAAAACCTAACCCAAATTGTATCTTTTGGTTAGCGGTGAATAGTTCATCATTTATTCTGTCAAAGTGCAAATGTCCGAAATCTACTTGACAGTATTACATACTTTACAATAGTCTTAAATGCCACTTTGTTATGACAGTTTAGTGAGATTTATTTCTAAAAAAAGGGGGATCAATATATGTCAAAACAACCAGAAAAGTTCAGGGTAGGTATATGCTTTACTTTTGTGATCTTAGTCGGAGTTTTTGCTTTGGGCCTTTCCAGCTGCATGACTGTCCGCGGAACAGAATCAATGAATAGTCAGGTAATAGCTAAGGAACAGTTCGCAAATAAAAAAATTGCCATTTTGCCAGTTAAAGCGCAAACTGCATTAACGACGGACTCTCTTCTTTCACTAAGAACAGCAGTAAATGAAAAGATTGATGATAAAATGAAAGAAAAACTTCCAAATTCGACAATAATCGATACGAAGACTACCAGCAATATTCTAAATGATAGTGGGAAACTGGAGATTTTGGATGATATCGTCAGGGTATACGATAATACCGGAATTTTTGATAAGAAGCTGACGTCGCATTTGTTCAATATAGTGAAGAGTGACTATATTGTCTTTTCCAGACTGAAAGCAGAAAAAATGGCTGTAGCCTTCGTGGGTAAAGGATTTGGCGCGTCTTTAGAAGTGGTTATTATTGGAAAATCTCAGAACGATGTAATATGGGGAGGCTCTGGTGAATATAAAAGAGGTGGCATTTTCGGCTTAGGTACAACTGAAAATAAAGCGGCTGCTGAAGAATTGATTCGTCTGGCCTTTGACAAATTTTAGTTTTTATAAAAATGCTGTAACCAATCCCTAAAGGTTAATTTCCCTGTAGCGGTCATCATTGAGAAGTCACAATATAGACGACTTTGGTCTATCGATTCGGCCTTGGGATAAGCATCTCTCAGAGTCATCTAATATTGTAGATTTTTAATGATTACTGAAAAACTGCCATATAATCTCAGCTGCATCGAATCCTTTTAAGGGATGATCATCACGCAGTTTTTCAGTGAAGTATTTACCCGGCCATTTGTGTTCCCAACCTTCTATAGTGTAGAGGATTACTTCGGAATTATCGTTATTTATTGCTGTCCATGTATCCCGTGCTATTATTCCCTGATAAAGATTCTCCGTTACAGGAGTGTCCTCACATTTATTATTTTCAACCCAAAATTTCATCGATTGCTCGATAGAAAAAATTTCACGCGTGTTCCTTTTCAGTGGACTTCTTCCGCCTTCGTAAGGTACATTCAAATCCTGTTTGCCATGAAATGATACTAAGGGAACAGGACGTGAAGGATGGGGAACCATCCATATAGAATCATCTTCCGACGCCCTACCCCCTAAAGTAGCTCCCACAGTGGCAATTGCCGCCACGACTTCAGATCTCTCGGCTGCAAATCGATATGTTAACATTCCCCCGTTGGAAAAGCCGACCATATAAATACGTTTTTTATCGATATCAAATCGTTCTGCCACATCAGCAATCACCATATCGAGAAAACCAACATCATCAATATTATCGCTTGCTGCTTTTCCGCAGCAATGTCCGGCATTCCAGTGCTGAAGTAATCCAAATATCCCATAGGCCCCGTTTGGATAGACCGCAATAAATTTTTCCTTATCTGCAAGTTCAATAAAACCGCTCTGACGTTCCATTTCTTTCGCTGTGCTGAATGCCCCATGAATAATAATAACTAAAGGCATTGATTTATCTGCTTTATATGCATTCGGAATATGTATAAGATAACTTCGTTTTGATCCGAACACTTTAATGGGAAGTTTTTTCATATATGTGGCAGATACCGGTATGCCTTGCTTTGGTAAAGGCGTTACGCAACTATTTACAGAAAATACAAAGACTACCAGGGGGGAAAATTTGACAGAAACCAAATACATTATTGCTCTATGTTTATCTTTCCAAAGCTATGCTCATTGATTGCAAGACCGAAGGCATTTGATCTTCCAATATTTTGGAAATACCATACGATATTATGTGTTTGCCTTCTTTGCCACCGGTCAATTGATAAATATTATAGAACTTGTCGATGCGGGATCCCGTTACTTGATAAGTCCAGACGACTTCATTGGTGGCCATGCGCCGTAATCTGAGGGTTAAATCAATCAGGATTTCATACGAAACGAAGGGCAACCCGAATATACGGGTGACCCAGGCATACATGCCGGAACCATAGTAGTAACCTGTTTCCTTCAGATGAGTGCGGTTCAGGATTCCTTCCAGTCTAAAGTCGATTACGGCATATTTATCCCGTGGCAGGAACACGGTTTTCTTGTAGAGGCCAAGTTGTTCAATGTGGTTGTAAATGGCAAAAGCAAAAGATGTTCTAAAAGGACCTGAGTTGTAAGCGGAAAAGCCGGTATAGGTATCGGGTATCTCCGAGATAAATTCCAGCCAGAACACTCCGGGGATAAACCCAAGCCACTTTTTGGCATCATTCGTTGTGGCCTGAGGTCTCAAGTCAATAAACTCATCGATCCCTAAAACCCCTTCAACCGGCTTTTTAGAAATTTCCTGAGGCGGTTGAATATTCAGAGAAAGGTCTAGTTTAGATGCAGCACAGGAAGTTAAGAAAAAAGATATGCCAACAAGAAGCAAGAATCTCTGGATTTTTAATGCCTCATACAAAACAGCACCTCGACAATTTTTGGAAAAGACTATCACCTTTATCATTCTGTTGTAAAGAAAAAATCATTGCCAGGGTCAATAAACAGGGAATTGGGCTCACGATTTCTGACAGGAGAATCTTTTTTCGATGAATTATACGTTTAAAAAAGATATAATGTGATATCTCCAGGGGGTTCTATATTGTCTGAATTGCGAGTTCAGTATCTGCACATATACCAAAATGCGATCAGAAACGCGGGTCGTGGCTGAACATTTTCTTAATTTACCATTAGTCTATAGATTAGGGACACAATGGATTGGTTATGTCCCGACGGTTATTTCATATGCTCTCTCCCAAGGTGTAGCAGACCTGAGTTACTTTTTCTATAAATCAGCTGTAGATAATGTTAAAAAAAATCTTGCTCTGGTTTTTCCTGATGCATCGGAAATAAAATTATCCCATATGACGCGTCAGTTGTTCAGGAATTACAGTAAATACCTTGTGGATTACGGCCGGTTTACATGGATGAAAAAAACTGACATCCTGAAGCAGATTACGTATTTTGACGGCCGTGAAAAATTACAAAGTGCCTTGCAGATGAACAGAGGCATCATATTACTGACAGCACATCTCGGGAATTGGGAATTAGGAGGAATCTTCTTCGAAAGTTACGGACTCACAACAAATATTATTACAGCGCCGGATGAAAACATCGAAATAGCAAGTATTCGCAGCCTGTACAGGGAAAGATTCGGCGTCAAAACTATCACAATCGGCACGTCTCCATTTTCCACCATGCAGCTTACCAGAGCTCTCGAAAATAAGGAAATAGTCGCAATGTTAATCGACCGATACCATGAAAAGAATCACGGAGTTTCCACGGAGTTCTTTCATAAACCGACAACATTTCCGAGGGGGCCTTTTATTTTGAGCAGGCTGACCGGTGCCGTAATTATTGTAGCTTTTGTCATAAGAGAAAGAGATGGGTACCGGGGAATAATTGAGGGTCCATTCGAGGTGACCGATGAAAAAGATGAACATGTAATACTCAGAAAGGTTATAAATATCCTTGAAAAACATATTATAATGTACCCGGATCAATGGTATAATTTTGTGCCGATCTGATACCACGGAGGCATTTATGCTTACAAAAATGGTTTCTTGCCGAAAGGACTCATCACATCGTTGTGAATCCGACACTTCAGTTTACACTCTTACAGGGAGTACAATCCCTCCCCTTATAAAAGGTCTGCCGAAAAACACCCAGTCACTCTGCCCCGAGTGTCTGGCAGTCATTCCTGCCACGCAGTATGAACAAGATGGGAAAGTCCTGATGACGAAGCACTGCTCTGCGCATGGAGATTTTTTAGATATCGTTTCCTCGGATGTCAGGATATTCCTGGAGATAGAAAAATGGCATTTTAGAGACGGTCAGTGCTTTGCCAATCCCCAGGTTCTCGGAGCGTCCAAGTGTCCCACTGAAGCCGATGGAAAACTCTATCCTTTCTTTACCTATAACTCGGGGCATACCTTCAGAAACCGCGTTGAGAAGCAGTATGTCGAGAACAGTCAAAAATAGCCTTTGTGTACTGGTACTGCTGACCGTTCTTTGTCTGGTCTGTCCATCTCATACTTATGCCTCAGACGACTCCTTGCAGGTAATATCTGGAGATGAGCAGCAAAAAATATTTGAAAAGATAAAGACACTTCAGAGAGACATCCATTCCCTCCATGCCCACGTCAGCCAAGAAAAGCAACTAACTATCCTGAAAAAGAAATTGCACGTGGAAGGCACGGTTATGATCGCAAAACCGAATCAGCTCAGATGGGATGTGGTAAAGCCTGAGAGGTCCATTACAGCGATAGATGGAGAAACTATTACGGTGTATCACCCCGACAAAAAGGAAGCTCAGATACGATCTCTTTCTGAAAGCCTCATAGCAAACAATACCATGAGCTTTTTTATGGCGGCCATGAATGGCTCTCTGCAAGAGATAGACAAGAAATTTACCGTGCAGATATTCCGGAAGGATGGCGAGATCATCTTCAAACTTACCCCATTGTCCAATATGGTCGGCAAGTACTTGTCTGCTGTTACCATCCATTATGATGAAGCGAGCGGACTTCCACGGGGATTCGAGATGCTGACTCCCAAGGGTGATAAGACGATTACAAGGCTGACAAACATCAAGACAAATCCAGGATTAAAGCCGGAAACCTTTAAAATAAAGCTCCCGGATGATGTCTGGATAACAAACAAATTTGAACATCCCAATTATTAATGCCATGGGTTCTATAATAAAAATTATAATAGTCGCGTCAATCATTCTTCTCTGTATTCTCGCTTATCCCCATGTAAACCACCAGATGATTCAGGACTTTATAAAAGAGAACAAGACAGCTGCCCCCTTGATCTTTATTGCCCTCTGCACAATAAAGGCAGTCCTGTTTTTTCTTCCCTCAATGGGTTTGACAATTGTGGCCGGGGCATTATTCGGAACGGTATTGGGTACGATCTATGTGGTCATCGGGGGTGCTCTATCAACCCTGGTTGGTTTTTATTTTGCGAGGTGGGTTGGACAGAATGCCGTCGAATGGCTGGTGCAGAGAAACAGACGAATCAGACAAATAGAGGAATGGTCCAAAGAAAACGGCAGCAAAGCCGTCCTCCTCATGAGACTCTCGAATGTGCCATGGGATGTAGTCAGTTATTGGGCCGGGATTTCCGGAATAAGATTTAGAGATTTTTACATCGCCAGCCTTATCCCGCTTGTCCCTGTCAGCTTCCTTTATACTTACTTCGGCAGCAAGATTTTTGCTCCGACAAGCGCAGGCTTTATAATCTCTCTGTGCATCATTATTCTTATGGGCTCTCTACCCTATATAAAAGTACCGAATATAAAGGTATCTATAAGACCGAAAGCAAATGGCTGAAAGAATAGGGATAATAAATCTTCCGATAAACAGGATTCACCTGGAGCTTACCAATATCTGCAATTTTTCCTGTGAATTCTGTCCAGATTCAAAAATGAAGAGACCGAGGGGTATGATGCCCATCGAACTGGCAAGATCTGTCATCGATGAAATCGCTATGACACGAGTTGCAAGAATGCTCTTGTTCCATGTCATGGGTGAACCGACGCTCCATCCAAGGCTGCTCGAAATCGTTGAATATGCTCAAGGCAAAGGTCTTAACACCTGTCTTACAACAAACGGGAGCCGACTTGATGAGGAGTTCATCGGAGAACTCATTCGTGCAGGCATCGGTGAAATCATCATATCGCTGCAGACCCCTGATGAGAAGACCTTTTCTCTGAGAGGAGCCAGGGGAATAACCTTCTCAGAATATGCTGGGAGGATCACTTCTGTCGCACAGAAATTTCTGTACAACACAGAGAAAGTCCGCTTGACCATAAACTTCCTCTCTTCTCCTCTCAGGAGGCTGATCATCCCTATCTTCCCGGAGGTGAGCATTGCGGATACGTCCCGTGATCTGAAAAGATATCTGGGAATGTGGGCTGAGATGGTGACGTCAGATACGCCTTATGAAGACACGTATAAGGACGTGATGAGGCAGATCCAGAACATATGGTCGTTTAAAGAAAATACCATCAGGATAACCGACCGGTTCAGTTTCAATACCCGGATCATGGGAGACTGGGCAATACATTTTGAGGAAAAGAACGTGAATGCGGCCTTCGGGTATTGTCCTGCGATACAGGATAATTTCGGAATTTTGTGGAACGGCGATTACACTTTCTGCTGCACGGACTTTGACGGGAGCACGTCACTGTGTAATTATAGCAGTACCTCTATCCAAGAGTATTTGCAGAAGGGAATGGTTCAAGATATTGTGAAAGGATTCCGGTTCTTCAGGGTAGTGCACCCCTATTGCAAGCAATGTCTTGGCGATAGGAACATCCTGAACGCGTTTGTAAAGCAGTTCGGATCGATTCTTTACTTTAAATGGATAAAAAAAGGAGGGAATAATCATGCGAAGAATGTTTTGTCTGTTGATCGTCCTTAGTATTACGCAACTTTTATTTGTAACAAGTGGATACGGTACTGAAGAGATATATTACGCACGATGCAATCTGAAAGTAATCAAAGGCAATAATATTTCATGGGTCAACTGGCAATCGGCACCGACATTTATTCCTGCCGGAACAAAGCTAAGAGTTACTAAGTCGGGTAGCACAGCTAAACTCGTGAATATCGATACCGGATCGAGCTACACGCTCGATATCGGTGCGGATGGGGAGGCATTCCTTGCAAAATTTGTCACAAAAACACAAGTTAATATTAAGAAATTTCCTGCTGATGTTCAAGCAAATATTAGCGGTGCCGTAGCAAAGATCGGAATGACAAAAGAACAGGCATATATAGCAATGGGGCCTCCAACCGAAGTCTCCAATGCAAAAACTAATATGATGTCGTATGAAAACATCATGGGTTCTGACCTGTGGGTTTATGCAAGACGCCGTTTCGGTAAAAACATCGGCGTGGCATTCGACCCCGCCACAGGTTTGGTGAATAGAACAGAAGGAATCTGGGGTAAGTAAGTATCATTTGAAGAAATGGAGGATACCATGAACTTTTTTTACTGATGTCTTTTAAATCTGTTTGTGAATCAAGTTATCAACGGAGAAGTATGCAGTTTTTATTTCGATGACTTTCGCTATTTCGGCATCAAATTAAATAAACTCAAAGGAGGCAGATATGCAAGACATCTTTAAATATAACAATTTTTCGAAAAATATTTTTTTAAAAAAAGGCACTATGCTTTTAAAATGTCGTTTATGGATCTTTTTGCTTTGTATTACAGCGTTTATTATTTCTTGTGGTGGACCTTCTTCTCCTTATATGAAGCCTTCACAAGGTATTTTAGCTCCCTCTAACGATAAAGCCTTAGTTCGTTTTATGAGACCATCTGGTCTTGGATATGCTATAAATTTCAATATCTGGGATGGAGATAAAGTTATAGGTAATAGCGTTGCAAAAGCACAGTTTGACTATCTTGCAGATCCTGGAAAGCATTTATTTGTAGCCGTTGCAGAAAATAAAGTATTCCTTGAAGCTAATCTCGAACCAGGTAAAACATATTATATCATTACAAGAGTATATATGGGATTATGGAAAGCAAGAGTCGCCTTCTTAGCTATCAATAAAGGTTCTGAATTTTGGGATAAGGTTAAAGGATATGAAAATGAACTGAATAAACTTGAGCCAAATACAGAATCATTAAAAAAATGGGAGGATGAAAATAAATCAATAATTAAAGAAGTTCTCTCTGAATATGAAACAAAATGGAAAACAGCTGAACAATGGCCTAAGCTAAATCCTGGAGATGGAAGATAAATGAAACTCCATTATTAAGAACATTTTGATGGTAAATTCTGGCTGCAAGGATGTAGGGTTTGAGACCCTGTGTCCTTGCTTCATTACTTATCGAGTAAAAATATGAAAAAGCTTTTACTAATTTCCCCCTTAGCAACAAAAAGTATGCTCGGCGGGGACTTCTACTTTCGTCTCCCCTATCTGGGGCTGCTTAAGGTTGCCTCGCTCACCCCACCTGACTGGCAGGTAAATATCATAGATGAAAAAGTTGAACCCCTCGATCTGAATCAGGATGCTGACCTTGTGGGCATAACAGCAATGACGCCTGCCGTAACCCGCGGATACGAGATAGCAGAAGCCTTCAGACAGCGCGGGAAACAGGTAATTATGGGAGGGATGCACATATCGAAGATGCCTGAAGAAGCCCTCCAGCACTGTGACAGTGTTGTCATTGGTGAAGCAGAAGGGCTTTGGCCATATGTCCTTGATGACTTCAGTAAAGGTACACTAAAAAGGATATACCGGCACGAAAACGGATACCCTGCTCTCGGAGGCCTGCCGGCCCCGGACTGGGATCTTTACCGGAACAAGCGTTACTTGCCGGTACATTTTGTTGAAACAACCCGCGGTTGTCCTCACAATTGCGAATTCTGCTCCGTAACAAGTTCTTTCGGCGGCAAATTCAGAAACAGACCTCTTGATGAGGTTGAGAAAGAGATACAGAATTTAAAACCGTTTGAAGGGCGATTTATCCTGAAAAATGTAGTCCTTTTTGTTGATGACAATATTATAAGTAACAGAAAACATGCAAAAGAACTATTGCAGAGAATGATACCGTATAACCTCAAATGGCTCGGACAGACATCATTTAACATTATTAATGACGATGAAATACTTGCACTATGCAGGAAAAGCGGATGCATAGGACTTCTGATCGGATTTGAGACGCTCTCGGCAACTAACCTTGCTGCAATCGGCAAAGGTTTCAATAAACCTGATCACTATATTGATGTGGTAAAAAAGTTACATGATTATGGCATAGGAGTTGACGGCTCGTTTGTCTTAGGCTTTGACAATGATGATGAGGGAGTTTTTGAGCGCACAGCTGATTTTATTGTCAAAGCTAAGCTTGATGTGTGTTACTTCTCAATATTGACACCCTATCCCGGTACGAGACTCCATACACGCCTGATCGAGGAAGGCAGGATCATAGATCATGACTGGTCAAATTACAATACCAACAACGTTGTCTTTGAGCCGAAGATGATGACGCCCGAAAAGCTTCTTGATGGATTTCATTATGTGCTGAAGGAAGCTTTCTCCTATTCCTCCATCTTCCAGAGACTGTGGGGCAACAGTTCGTACAAGAATTTCTTCTACCCCATGAATTTCGGATTCAGGCAGACGATCAAAAAGACGATCAGACATAAACATAATTTCTGTCCCTAATGGCCAGCATTAAAAAACGGGTACTAATACTTGATGGGATGTGGAATAAATCCCTTGCCGCGGTCCGTTCCTTTGGCAGAAAAGGATTTTATGTCGCAGCCGGAGAAAGAACGAGACTTGCTACTGCCCTTTTCTCTAAATATTGTGCCAGGACTTTCGTCTATCCTTCCCCCACGGAGAAAAAAGAAGACTTCCTTGAATGCCTTGAAGATGAATTAAAAGAAGGTGATTACGATATTGTCTTACCTATGGAGCTTTCAACACAGATGGTCCTGACTGATACCCTTGTGCGCCGGAGATTGTGTCAGTTCACGAGAATCCCCTTTGCAGATTCCTCTCTTGCCGAAAAGGTCAATGATAAGTCATTCCTCATGAAGTATGCAGAAACGATGAAAATCAGAAAACCGAAAACATACTTCCCCGATGGAATGGAACAGGTGGCAGACATCGCTCACAAGCTTCAATATCCTGTTCTCATAAAGCCACGCGCCAGTTCAGGTTCAAGAGGGATTGTCTATGTTAACGACGAAAAAGACCTGCCATCCTCATTTGCAAAGGTACATAAAAATTATCCTTCCCCCATAATTCAGGAATATATACCAAGAGGTGGTGGGGCCTTTGGCGTAGGGTTACTTCTGAACTTTGCATCTGAAGTGAAAGCCTCTTTTGTTTATAAGCGGATCCGTGAATATCCTGTACAGGGAGGACCAAGCACACTGAGGGAAAGCGTTCAAAGGCAGGATATTCGGGAGATCGCTGAATCCTTACTGATATCGCTCAGATGGATCGGGATTGCTCACGTGGAATTTACAATAGATCCACGGGATGAAAAACCAAAACTTCTGGAAGTAAACCCCAGGTTCTGGGGGTCCCTTTCGCTTGCTATTGAGGCGGGTGTCGATTTCCCATATCTCTTGTACCGGATGGCAATGGAAGGCGATATTGATCCTGTCAGGGATTACCGTTTGGGGGTACAATGCAGATGGCTTATACCCGGTGATATATTGCATTTCATAAAAAACCCGAATAGATTCAGGTTGAAGCCGAGCTTTTTCGACTTCAGCGCAAAGGATGATATTATATCCCGGCACGATTTTTTCCCAGTGATTGGAAGACTCTCATCAGCCCTTACCTTTTTTTTCGACAAGGAAATGAAGGAACTTTTAAAAAGATAAATATAAGGAGGAAAGCGTGAAAAAGTCATTCATCAGTTTTATTGGAGTAATTTTCATCCTTAGCGTAAGCTTTTCTGCAACCATCTATTCTGCCGAATCTGGTTCACAAACAGACCAAGGAAAGATTGCAGTGGAAGAGAGAATTGCTACTCTTCCGAGCGATTCTGAGGAACTTTACAAAAAAGCTATTGCACTAAAAGACGATGGCAACTACGATGCCGCCAGTGAAATCCTGAAAAAGCTCGTTGCGGAAAATCCCGATATCAGCAAATACGAGATCAGCTATATAGATGTCAGGTTAGATCAGGCCATTTTCCTCAAAGAAACCCAAAATCCCGACTGGCGGTCAAATCTCAAAGATCTCGGGCACAGGTTGAAGGCACTCTATGCAAAAAATACTAAAAATCCGGATTACTATCTCATTCATGCAAAGTATGCATGGATCGTCGAAGCGAAAAGGGTGTCGCATATTTCCAAAGCAATCGAAAAAGCTCTTTACTATAATCCAGGTTATCCGGAAGCGTATATCCTGCAAGGGGATGTATATTTTGATCAGGCGAGAAAGGCGGGGACTGACGATCAATTGGACCAGACATCTTCTCTCTCATATGCGCCCCATTCGACGAAACATACCCTCGCCTACAAAGCAAAGACAGATTATGAAAAAGCGCTTTCCGATGCAAAGCTCAATGAAAAGAGAAAGGCCTACGTTCTCTATAAAATCGGAAACCTCGAATACCAGATTTTCAATAATAAGGAGATGGCAAAAATAAACTGGGAGAAAGCAGCATCCCTCGCGCCTGATAGCAAAGCAGGGCAGTTGGCAAAGCAGCAATTGAGCCGGTAAAATAAACTGCTCCATGACCGGCATGCTCAATGCGTTCACTGTCGACCTTGAAGACTGGTACCACATATGCGGTGTGGAAACACCTTCAGTCATAGCACAATGGGATACTTATGAAAGCCGGGTCGTAAGGAATACAGACAAAATATTGAGCCTCCTCAGGAAATACCAAACCAAAGCTACATTCTTTGTCCTTGGGTACATAGCCTCAAAAGAGACTGACCTGATCAGGACGATTAAGGAAGAAGGCCATGAAGTTGCAACACACGGTTATTACCACAGAAGGGTTTTTGAGATGACAGAAAGTGAATTCTCAGAAGATATCGCTCAGTCTGTTGACATCATTGGATCTATCACAAAAGACAGGATATTGGGGTTTAGAGCACCTGAATGGTCAATAAGGAAAGAAACACCGTGGGCATTCAAGACACTCAGGAAACTCGGCATCCTTTACGATTCGAGCATGGTTCCCCTTACACGGATGGGAAGCAGAGACTTTCCCCTTTATCCGTGCAAATTCAATACAGAATATGGTGAAATTTGGGAGTTCCCTCTAACTTCAATAAGGCTGTTTTGGGAACACATCCCTTTTAGCGGCGGGTTGCCTCTGAGGATCGTTCCTTACTTTTATGTTGTTTCAACAATCAGGAGAATGAATAGGAGAGGATTGCCTGCCATAGTATATATACATCCATGGGAATTCGATCTGGAAAATCCCCCAATAGACCTGCCGCTAAGCAGGAGATTTATGCACTATTTCAATATTCGAGTAACCCCTCGCAAAATTGAAGGTTTACTGAGACATTTCAGGTTTGCCCCTGTAAAGAATTTGCTGGGATTAGAGGCTTGATGTAATGAGGTGATACCGCACAGGAAAGAGGGATGATTTGCCATCTTCCCTCTTTCCTGCTTCGAATCGTATGTTATTCTAAAAATTATTGTAGAAACTACCTAAAAAACTACAAAAATACTCGCCCACCAGTTAATTGGTTTAATATCCTTTGTGCCTCCCTTTTTGAAATCATCAAATTCAATTTCTGAAGAATCATACCCTACCTCAAACCCATACCCGACGGCGCTTTTTCTGGAAAACTCCACACCCACAGCCCCTAAGAATCCAATTTTTGAACTATCTACGTAGTCACCGCTTGCTATATTGTAGCTTGCTCCAGCACGGACGTATGGCGAGATATTATTTTTGGGAATGAAACTATATCGTGCATTTACGTTAATAGGTAAGTTGAAAAAGTCTGCTTCCTCACTGGTTACGATTATCATCATTGGACCAAGACCCATCCCTATTCCGAGACCAAAATCGAATTCAACATACGGTTGAAATGTAAGACCAAAAGGAAATTGCCAGGTTGTATCAACTTCAAAACCTTCTGCCTCAAGATTATCTTCATGGATATCAACGACTTTGTTAAAATTACCGACATAGCTAACCCCGACCGGGAAGCGCCAATCGGTAGCATACGCAGTGCTGCTAATCAACAGCAAAATAAGAAATAAATGAATAACCGTGGGTACAAATTTTTTCATCAAAATCCCCCCCTTTTTTATTTGTAAAGAAAAAAGCTTCTGCCAACAGATATTACCTTCTCACCTCCTTTCATCCATGCGAGTCATTTCGGGTTCCCTTTCAGAATTATTTACTAACAAAATAATTTTGTTTAAGTTATCACAAATAGCATAAAATAACCAGAATTCTATTCTTCTAAAGCCCGTATCAGGGGTTCTACGGACTTGCCCGTAGGTATTTATCTATTTTTTATGAGATGAGAGATAATTATTTTTACAAATCGCTATTTTTTACCCTGCTATCTTTGGTTATTCTGGTAAGTATTTCAGTCATATTTATTGTTATTACCGGTATTATAGGATTCCTTCTTGTTTTTTTACTTGTTATAGCATTGTTAGTCTACTTTTACGGTGGGTTCAAAAAATGCATTTTCATAAACAAAGGGCACGATGAATAGAAGAGTTGTTGTTACCGGTATAGGTATTATTACTGCTCACGGAGTCGGGAAAGAAAAAAACTGGGCAAAAACAGTATCGGGTATTTCAAGCATACAAAACATTACCGCCTTCGATTCATCAAAATACAGAGGGAAACAGGGCGGCGAAGTAACAGAATTCAGTACAACCCATATTTATACCTTGAGTGGGAAAAGACTCGACAGGGCTTCTCACCTCCTTATTCATGCAACGCGTGAAGCGCTTCTCGATGCACAGATCAACGACGAGATAAAAAATGTCACTGTACTATTATCTCTTGGTACAACGCTCGGCGGGATGCTTTCCGGTGAGCGATTCCACAAGGAAGCAATCAAGAAAGGGTTAGACAATGCAAGGACATCCCTCGTTTCAGATTACTTAGCATACTGCCAGGCAATGAATCTCTTCAGAGAAATACAATTGAAAGGTGATTTCCTGGTATTTTCCAACGCATGTGCCTCTGGTACGAATGCAGTCGGCCATGGCTTTCATGTTGTCCGGAGCGGTAAGTACAAGGTGGCTATTTGTGGAGGCTATGATACCATGAGCGAGTTCGCCTTTGCAGGATTTAATTCCCTCATGGCAATATCTCCAACTCTTTGCAGGCCTTTTGATAAGAAGAGGGACGGTCTTGTCCTGGGGGAAGGAGCGGGGATATTAATTCTGGAAGAATTGGAACATGCCCTTAATCGAAAAGCCCTCATACACGGTGAGATAATAGGATATGGCGAGTCAACGGATGCATACCATATTACGAGTCCGGAACCGTCGGGGAGGGCGGCATCCATAGCTATCAAGAAAGCCTGGGCTGCTGCTGGGGAACCAGCAATCAATTACATAAATGCCCACGGAACGGGTACACGATATAACGATCTCATGGAAACAAAAGCAATTGTGATGGCCCTTGGAGACAAAGCAAGGGGAATTCCTGTCAGTTCAACAAAACCTATGACCGGTCATCTCTTAGGCGCAGCCGGTGCAATTGAGGCAATTATATCATTATTCTCAATAATGCATAAGACCTTACCTCCCAATATAAATTACTCTTGCCCGGATCCTGAATGTAATCTGAACATCATCACAAAAGCTGAACGTTATGATATAAAAACCGTCCTTTCCAATTCCTTTGGATTTGGAGGCTCAAATGCATCTATACTTATCAAGGGATATCCGTGATAGCATTTACCGGCATAGGTGCGGTTACCCCTATCGGCATAGGGAAGGAACACTTCTGGCATAATCTCATGAAAGGATATTCCGGTGTCAAGAGGACAGATAGATTGCTTCCGTCGCGTGAGATTTTTTGTGGTGAAATCAGCGGATTGAATGCCGATAAATACATAGATGACAGTAGATTCAGACGCGCTGCTGTTCTGTCAAAGTATGCGCTGATAGCGACACAACTCGCAATTGACGATGCAAATATTACGAAATTGCCCGGTAAAAATACTGCTCTGGTGATGGGTATTACCAACGGCCCTCTTACATATACACAAAATTTCCATAGAACTCTGATAACGGAAGGAGTTGATGCACTAAGCCCTTCTCTTTTTTCAGAGTCAGTTTTAAATGCACCGGCAAGTAATATATCTATCTGCTTTGGTATTGAAGGTTCCGTACAGACGCTTCTCGGAGGACGCACTACTGCGTTAAAGGCATTGATACTGGCCTATCAGCTTATGACTTTGGATGAATGCGATAAAGCACTTATTGTATGTTCGGAGGAACTAAATGAACTTTCACTTTCTTGTTACTCACGACTTGGCGATACCATACTCTCAGAAGGTGCAGGTGCTATATTGATTGAAAAATTGAGCGGAATGGAGGGACCTCATCCTTACTGTTATTTGGCGGGAATGGCATCGTATTGTAATCCATCTAATCCTCTGGAGGCTCTTGCTGAGGTTATACAGAAGAGCCTCGAAACTGCGGGGTTAGAGTTTGGAGATATCGATTTCATTGTAACAGATCCTTTTCTTGCCTCCCTGCATGATCTGTATCTGAACAAGATACCTTGCGGCTGTATAAACCCTCTAACAGGGAATGCGTTTTCTGCTGCTGCGATGTGGGATATAATTCTGTCTTCTCTGGTACTGAAATATGGTGTAATTCCAGCATCGGTAAGGACCAACAACCTTATCATTACCGATGAAATTGAGCATATTATGATATGCTCTGCCGAAGAAAAAGGTGTTGCTGCGGCAATAGTTTTGTCGAAATATGTATAGATAATAACCGATAATACGCTCATGAATATTGACTTTTTAAGCATCAAGCCCTTGTTGAGGCAATTTCTTCTGCAAAGATTGCTCACCGAGAAACTGCTGAAGTTTGCGGATGAAGAAGGATTTTTTGAACTTTTAGGATCCATGGGGACGTTTGACATCGAAAAAGCTGCTGAGGTGTTTCAGCATGTCAACGGGTATCAACTTCAGGAGAAAACACGGTTAAGGATGTTCACCGTGCTTATTGATTTGTTGCACGAATGCGAATATATCAAAAACAACGACAGAGGGTATGTTTGGGTCTCAGATGCAAACTTTAATAGGCCCCTTCAGGAGAGCGAATATAAAATTGTGATAAATACCTTTGGAGGGCAAGTGGCATTCATTGAAGAATGCATATTGTATGCCGCTACTTTTTTAAGGGGCGGGCCTTCTCTGTACAGTTTCGATCGCCATTCATTAGATACATGGGAGAAATTTTTGGAGAACGCTGAGTTCAGATTTGCCCGTTCTATTCTTACAAAATTATTAATTCCACATACAGATAGCAGGCATACCATCTTAGACCTGTGTTATGGCCCTGGGTTTGATATCCTGCAGATCCAAGAGCATGCACCTTCAATGAAAGTAACCGCACTGGATTTCAAGGATACCTTTTATAACCAGGCATCCCACAGGTCATTGAATCCTGATTCAGTGGAATGGGTTAGCCCTGAATTATGGAACGGGTTCGGTAGTCATCTCCCTTTTGATGACAATATTTTTGACGCAGTCCTGTTTACCTGTGCTGACCCATATATACCCGAGGAATTACGAAAATATGTCTATTCTGACATATTCAGGGTACTAAAGCGTGGTGGTTCGCTTGGCATTCTGACTCGCAGCTATCCTGATCCCGGAAAGACATATGTTAACGATACATGGATACGGAGAGGTATTCTCTGCCACGACTTTGCTGAAAGTGTCTGTGAAGGATGGCACGGTTTCTGTCACGCAGATGAATCTTTGAACCTTTTTAGAAGTATCGGTTATTCTGTACATACAATTATGTTGAATGCATCCATATGGAGGCTGGATAAAACGTGAGGCGGAATGCAGTTGTTACAGGAATCGGGCTGATTACTGCGCTCAATCCATTTAAAGACACAGACAAGTTTTGGGAAGCAGCATGTTCCGGGGAAAACGCCATTCAAAGAACATCCCTGCCAATGCTTGACATAGATAGGAAATGGCTTATGGCAGCCATAGATACCTCACTCTGTGAAGGAGGAATACAGGGAAATGCATATCCTGAAAATAAACTGCACATGCTTGCTGAAGAGGCTTTAAATATGGCTATGAGGGATACAGAACTACAGGAGGACGTGATTATCGGATTGTCTCTCGGGACTGTGCTCGGAAATATTCTCCTAAAGGAAAAGAGACTGATCCAAAATAAAATTGTGAATAGTACGCACATGAACGAAAAGGAGTCGCTTTCATATATCACTTCTTTTCTTCAAAAGAAATATCACCTGACGGGAGAGGGAATTACCGTCTCTACCGCCTGCTCTTCAGGGACCGATGCAATTGGTATAGCAGCACGGAAAATAATGGCAGGAAAGGCAGACGCCATGATTGCAGGTGGAGTTGACGTATTGAGCGATTTCGCAATCATCGGATTCCATTCTTTGCAGGCATTAACTGAAAAACGGGTCCAGCCTTTTGATAAAAACAGAAGTGGTCTTGCCCTTGGTGAAGGTGCAGCCTTCATTGTGCTCGAGGCCGAAGAAAAAGCTGTCAGTCGGGGTGCACGAATATATGGCAAAGTGCTCGGATATGCATCAAGGGCTGACGCCCATCATCTAACAGGACCCCATAGAGATGGACGCGGGCTTGCCGATGCCATTCACCAGACACTCTCTCAAGCTGGTCTTACGCCTCAAAACATTGACTACATTAATGCTCATGGCACAGGCACTGTCTACAACGATCTCATGGAAACAAAAGCGATCAAAGCAGCCTTCGGCAAAGCTGCATATGATATTCCAATCAGTTCAACAAAGTCCATGCTCGGTCATTCATTCGGAGCAGCAGGAGTAATAGAAGCCATATGCTGTCTCCTGTCTATGAAAACGAACGTCGTCCATCCTACCATCAATTACGAAGAAAAGGACCCTGCATGCGATCTCGACTACGTCCCAAACAATTCGAGACAGTGGGAAGTGAAAAGATCCATGTCTCTTTCAGCCGGTTTCGGTGGACAGAACGCAGCGATCGTATTTGGTGAAACATGAAGCCAGTGTTAACGGGCATGGCCAGCTTAAGAGGAACAGATGCGGACAAGATCATCTCAAACCTCAATGGCTACTTCAAGGAGATGCGGTTCATCCATGATATCGAAAAAATCATGATTGCAGGGATAGGGCTATTGCTGTCCGACGCCGGTATCCGCTTCCCCGTGGGGAATAACGATATCGGCCTGTATATCGGTGTAGATGATGCCATAGAAGACGTTAAGGACGAATTTTTTCAGGGTATCATTACACACGGGATTCTTGGTGCAAGTCCCCTGCTTTTCCCCTTTACTTCCCCTAACGCCCTTGCTGCCCAGGCATCGATAGCCTTTGACCTCAGAGGTGAAAGCATCACAATCCCTCTTAAATATTCATCATATTGTGATGTGATACAATACGCAATCGAGTGTGTTATGGGAGGTTACTCCCGAATGGCAGTCGCAGGCATGATATTTTCTTCAGGGTCCGGTCAGGAAAATTTGAGTGCCAAGTTTTCCTTTCTTGAAGCTTATAGGAGCGCTGCCGTTCGCAGGGCAAGGATATACCACTAGGGGGACACAGGATTGACAGGCATAAAGGCTTTTCACGAAATAGACAGACTTCCCTTTAATGCTCTCAAGGAAGCACAAGACAAGCTCCTCAGCGAAACCATTACCCATGTCTATGAGCGTGTCCCCTATTACCGGAAGGTCTTTCAGGAGAGGGGATTATTACCTGCAGACGTCAGAAGAGGCGAAGACATAACCAAACTCCCCTTTACATACAAGCGCGACATCCAGACAGATAACTGGTCTTTCCTTTTAACAGAAGGGCATGGTATCGCAGAGATCGTATCTACAACCGGCACTACGGGAGAACCGGTGTTCATAGCAATGACGATGCATGACCTTGAAAGGCTTGCGTATAATGAGGAGAAAAGCTTCAGGCATATCGGCGCCGTCAGGGGTGATCTTTTCCACATAGCTGTCACATGCGACAATCTTTTTATCGCCGGGATGGCTTACTACCGTGGTTTGATACGGTTAGGCGTAACCGTTGTCAGGGTTGGTCCCCAGAACGCGATCAGGCATCTGAACCTCTTGCAGGAGTTAAAACCAACAGGGATTGTAGCGGTACCGTCCTTCATGGTTCACCTATCGCGCCGCGCAAAGGAAAACAATATACGGATAAAGGAAGCAGGATTAAAAAAGATCGTTCTCATAGGCGACAGCATCAGGAATGAGGATTTTACCTCTAATACCCTCGGCAGGTTGATCGAAGAAGCCTTCGGGAAGATATGCTATTCGACTTACGGCATTACGGAGGCACAGGTGGCATTCTGTGAGTGTTCCTTCCAGAAAGGTCTTCATTCCCACCCAGACCTCGTTTTTGTCGAAGTGGTTGATGACAACGGAAATGTCCTGCCTGATGGAAGCACAGGCGAACTGGTTCTGACTACATTGCAATTAGAGGGTATGCCGTTGATCCGGTATAGAACCGGTGATGTCACCTTCAGACTTTCGGAGAAATGCCCCTGCGGACGAACCTCTGTCCGCATCGGTCCCATTATCGGAAGAAAGCATCAGAGGCTGAAGGTCAAGGGGGTTACCCTGTATCCGAAGACGATCGAAAACGCCATCCTTGAGATCAACGGCGTGGCGAACTATCAGATAGAGGCCTTTACCGGTGACGATGAGACAGACCACATCATCCTGAGGGTTGGCTCTGACCGTAGAGACAATGGTCTCAGAGATTCACTGGTGGAAGTTCTCCGGGCCAGGGCAAGGGTAACTCCGGAGATCGAGATAGAATCGCCGAAAGAGATCGAGAGGAGACTTTTTGAAGGCGGGAGCAGAAAGGCCTTACTCTTCAAGGACAGGAGGACGAAATACCTTGGTTGATACCGTTGATTTGCACCATGCACTCGGCTTCACCGATGAGGAGATCGCCAAGTGTCTGAACAGATGTGGGCTCCTTTCGATAGAACTGGAATTCACGAGAACATGTAATCTCCGGTGTCTCTATTGTTACGCAGAAGCAGGAGAACCCGCTGAAGATGAACTGGACATCGAGGAACTGAAATCAACCATCCTGCAGGCAAAAGATCTGGGTGCGAAGAAGATAATTCTCCTGGGCGGCGGTGAGCCGCTTCTGTTTCATGGGCTCAAAGAGATTGTGGAATTTATCCATTCCCTCGGATTACAGCAGATCATGTTCACAAACGGTACCCTGATAACCAGGGAAACAGCCGGCTTCCTTTATGAAAACAAGGTCTCCGTCGTAGTAAAGCAGAACAGCTTCAAACCCGAGATACAGGACATGCTCACCGGCAGGAAGGGTTCCTTTGAGAAAATAAAAAGGGGATTGACCTTCCTGCAGGAGGCAGGGTACCCTGACAGCCTGAATTTGGGCATACAGACCATCATCTGTAAACAGAATAAAGATGAACTGCCAGCTATGTGGTCATGGGCCCGGGAAAACGGGATTATCCCTTACTTCGAGATACTGACTCACCAGGGAAGGGCAAAGAAGAACAGCTTCTTAGGAGTATCCCTGATTGAATTAAAAACGATCTTTCAGGACCTGGAAACTATAGATAGAGAAAAGTTCGGTATAACATGGAACTCGCGACCTACAATTGCTGCATTTTCCTGCAAGCGCCATCTTTACAGCTGCTTAATAAATTCTCGGGGATACGTCCAGCCCTGTACCGGCGTAGACATCGCGATAGGGAATATCAGAGAAAAACCCCTGATGGAGATTTTAAAGAATAGTGAAATAATCCAAAATCTGAGGAATATTTATGAGAAGATAGAGGGTGTATGTAGAAGCTGTGCATATCATTACGAATGCTATGGCTGCAGAGGGAATGCATACCAGATTACAGGAAACTACCTTGCGTCTGACCCCACCTGCTGGAAGTGTGAGCAGATACATAAAGAGACCCCATGAAGGTCTTACTCATATCTGTCAATAATGAAGTTGACCCCTATCCTGTTGCGCCTTTAGGAATATTGTACATCGCTGGAGCGCTCCAGAAGAAAGGGCACAGTGTCCGCATATTTGATCTTTGTTTCGTCGAAAACGAAGAGAAGGCAATAAAAGATTCCATCGATGGTTTCTCCCCCGATGTCATCGGCATATCGATCAGGAACATCGATAATCTTACCTTCAACAAAAGCCTATTCTACCTCCCGCGGATCAGAGATATCGTTTCTGACATAAGAAAGTATACAGCTGCACCGGTTGTGGCTGGAGGATCGGGTTTTTCTATTTTCGCAGGAGAAGTTCTTGATTACCTGAATCTTGATTTTGGAATTGTTGGTGAGGGAGAAGAAGCATTTCCGCAATGGCTGGAGGCACTTAATAACGGCGGGGATTTCTCCACAGTTCCAAACCTCTGTTATAGAACAGGAAACGGACTGAAAGTAAACGTGTCCCGTTTCAGCAGCTTCGACTTTTTGCCCGATAGGTCTCTCCTTGACAACAGACAGTACCTTGAACTTGGCGGCATGGGAAATATCCAGTCTAAGAGGGGGTGTCCCTTTTCCTGTGCCTACTGCACATACCCAGGCATCAACGGCAATAGACTAAGGTTGCGGGATCCGGGCGACGTCGCTGAGGAAATGAGAGAGATGGTTTCAAGATACGGAATCGACTTTGCTTTTTTCACTGATGACATATTTAATGTCCCTGAAGAACACGCATCAGCCATATGTGAGGAGATCATCAGAGGCGACATTAGGATCAACTGGACATGTTTCGCGACACCGAAGAACATGTCCCGGGAGCTTGCCAGACTCATGAAAGAAGCCGGATGCCGGGGTGTAGAGTTCGGCAGCGATGCCTGCTCCGAAAAAACGCTTAAGGAACTAAACAAGCATTTCACAATAGATGATATTGCCTTTGCTGCTGAATGCTGCAGAAGTGTTGACTTGCCAAACGCCCATTATATTATAATTGGAGGGCCCGGAGAAAATGATTCAACCCTGAAGGAGACATTCACACATTTCGATAAAATAAGGCCAACAGCGGTTATCGCCTTAATCGGGTTGAGAATATATCCGAACACCCTGCTTCAGAAAAGAGCTTTAGCAGATAATATCATCGAGCAAGATGCCAATTTATTGGAACCGGTATTTTATCTGACACCTGAGATGTCCGCTGACATCCTGTTCCATGAGGTCTCCATCCATGCCAAACAGAGGCAGAACTGGATAGTGCCGGGCCTTCATATCAGATGCGACAGCAAGGTTTTGACCATGTTACGAAGGATGGGCAAGCACGGTCCGCTATGGGACCTGCTCACCCTCAATACCTGAATGGCCAAGCAATGGGTTAGCAGTACCGGTGTAATTAATCAGAGGCTGAAAAGTATATATCGGTAATATGCAGAGCAAAAGGACATTGGTATCATGAGATATAGCAATACAGCTTTAGGTTCTCAATATCCGCATCGGGGGATGCGGGGTCCATGGCCGGAAAAGATATTCGTATCACAGGAGGGCTGAAGCAGGCATGTCCGACACTTTGAAGAGGCTGAAGGAATTACTGGTAAACAGACTGAACCTCAAGGTCAAGCTTGACGAGATTCAAGAGGATACGCAGCTTTTCGGATCAGCTGGCTTAGGGCTTGATTCGATCGATGTGCTTGAGCTGATTGTCGGCATCAAGAAAGAGTTTGGTGTCGAGATTATTGACAGGGAGATGGCAGAAAAGATATTCACATCAGTTGGAGCACTGGCGAAATATATCGATGACAATCAGCAGTCAGTCGTCGATGCATAGCAATTATCTTTTCGTCCGGGGTCCATATTCTTTGTCCGATGTCCGGTGAATTGATACATAAACTTCCCCATTCCTATCCCTTTGTTTTCATTGATAGGATATCTGAATTTGAAGAAGGTAAGAGAATCGTCTGTCTGAAGAATATCTCCATGAACGAGAAGTTCTTTCAGGGACAGTCCGTTGTGTCCAATATATTTATCATAGAGGCTATGGCACAGGCATCCGGACTGCTCATCAGCGACATGAAACCAAAGATGGTCTATCTGAACGGCATCAAGGATGCAAGATTCGAGAGGAAGGTCCTGACCGGTGACCAACTTATTGTTATATCATCCATCAGCCACAGTATCCCTCCACACTATATTTTTGACGTCGTCGCCCGGGTGAAGGATGAGTTGGTTTCTTCCGCTATGATAATTTTGGCGGTGCTTTAGCATGTTCGGTGTCGGCATAGATATCCTTATGATTTCCAGGATACGGTCATGGAAACATGACGATGATATGCTCGCTTACGTTTTCACTCCTGAGGAAAGGACAATCGCCATGAAGAAGAGAGATCCCGACCGGTGTTTTGCCAAGATATTTGCAGCTAAAGAGGCTTTTCTGAAGGCGATCGGTACGGGCTGGAGCAGAGGGATCGGATGGAAGGATATCGAAGTGACACAGAAAAGCGGGAAGATATCATTTACACTTCACCGCCAGGCGAAGGAACTGTGTCATAACATAAAGGTGTTTGTCAGTGTGAGTTGTGAGGATTCCGTGGCTGTCGCCATGGTTGCCATATCCGATACACAGGATTGAAAGCATGCACGCTGTTAATTGTAATATCTGCGATACCGACAAGACCGCACTGGTCACAGTACAGAACGATTACCGCATTGTGCAATGCAGGAATTGCAGGCTTGTGTATGTGAACCCGAGGCCTGACCGCGAGATGTTGATAGAGCTTTACGCTAATTACCACCAGCGGAACGGCAAGAACGAGTTTTCCTGGGTAAGATTGATGCAGAAAAACTTCAAAGAGGTATCAGCCATCCTGAAAAGGATTTATCCCGGGGGTGGAAGCCTCCTTGATATCGGATGCGGTTATGGTTACTTTATAGAATTGATGAGAGATTCCGGGTGGTCGGTCTGCGGCATAGACCCGTCCTCAAAGGCAGTTTGGCGGGCAAAGGAGAAGGGGCTCCCAGTCATGGAGACTACCATTGAGGAGTTTACAATTCCTGGTGATGCTTTCGATGCCATAACCGCCTTCTACGTCCTTGAGCATCTTGAAGATCCCTTATCCGTTACAAGGAAAATCTTATCGTTCCTGAAACCGGGCGGGATATTTATCATGAGGGTACCGCATACGACACCCATCATCCGGATCCTTTCTGCGTTTGGTATCAGCAATGCCTTGTATGATCCCCCGTTTCATCTATACGATTTCTCTCCTGCAACCATCGAAACGCTGCTCAAGAAAGCAGGATTTTCTTCCATTCGTATCATGCCTGGCTGTCCCACATGCCCCGCTAACAGGATAGAACGAATAATTTCCATTCTTTCTGGAAACCTTTCCAAGCTGCTCTTTATCGTTTCTGCCGGAATGTTCCTTTTGCCGGGTACCAGCAAGACCATTTTCGCGTTGAGGAACGGGGAACGATTATCCGCTGAAAAGAGCGGTTCAGTATCGAGAGTAAAAGATCAAGCCCAAGGGGTGTAGCCCGGATATGGGCCGATTTTCGCGGAGGATCTCCTCATTTATTTCTGCCCGCCACAAGGCAATCGTCTTGCTATTTTCTTTACTGACCCTGCTCTCATTGGCCTCGATTCTCACGATGGAGATCAAGCCCGATATCATCGACGTGCTTCCCCGGGGCAACCGCACCGTTGATCAGTTTAAGGATTTTTTGCAGAACTTCGGTGCATTAGATAATCTCATCATAGCGGTGCAGTCTGAGAGCAAGACCATTGACGGAGAGATCGGGCTTATAGAGGATCTCGTCAAGAATCTCCAAGGATCCCCGATGATTGCTTACGTTGATTACAGTCCTTTTCTGCTAAAAACTGATTTTTTCATAAAGAATTTTCCCTTCTTTCTTGATGAAGGGGGATTGCACAAGATCTATGAAAGACTCTCCCCTGAGGGCATCGAGCGGCAAATTGCCTTGAACCGTCAGCAGCTGATCTCACTTTTCAGTTCGCCTCTTGATTATGAATCCATTGCTAAGGATCCCCTGAATGTGGGAGAGGTCCTGTTGGAGAGTTACCGGAGATCTCACCTTACCACTTCACTCGATCTGAGTTACGGCTATTACTTTACAAGTGACCATACCATGGCACTGATTTTCGCAAAACCACAGGGAAAAAGCAGGGATATGTCCTTTGTAAAACAATTGGCGAAGGAATTAGAAAGCATCACTTCTTCTTCACTGAAGAAAGCTGATAACCCGTCCGGCATCCGTATTGGGTTCACGGGGAGCTATGCCGCCTCAGAAGAGGTGAGGAAGGTTATCCGACATGATATCATCAGTTCCTTTCTTATTTCCGTAGTCCTCATCGCCCTCCTTATACGGCTTGCCTACAGGGTGCAGGGTGCGGTTCTTCTCATGATCGGATTCACATCCCTCTCATCCCTCGCCATGACTCTGGCTTTTGCCCACAGGGTATTCGGTAGCCTGAATATTGTAACCAGCATTGTGGCGTCAGTATTGATAGGCCTTTATGTCGATTATTCGATACATATGGTGCAACGCTTCAGTGACGAATTGCGGACGGGGAAGACCCCAGGGATAGCCCTAGATATTGTTATCTCCAGGACTGGTAGGGCTATTCTTGTATCCGCTTTGACAACATCCGTCTCATTTTTTAGCATTATGGTTACAAGGTTTGAGGGTTTATACGAACTCGGCATTGTTTCGGGTATCGGCATTCTGCTCTGCCTGCTGTCGAATCTTTTTCTCCTGGGGTCAATGCTCATCTGGGCAACAAGAGACGGATCACAGCTTCTTAGAGCCGGAAAGGGAATATCCTCTGGTATGGACAAACTTGCTCATCTGATCGTCACAAATCCTAAATACGTAACACTCTTCAGCGTCGTCCTGATTCTGCTGGCATGTATAGGCATAACGAAACTGAGCTTTGATAACGACACGGAACGGATCGGTATCAGGGAGAGTCCTATCATGGCCCTGAGCAAAGAAATTAACAGAAAAGTAGGCAAAAGGGGAGACCCCCTCAGCATCGTGATTAAGGGCAGGGACAGAGAGGGACTCGCCGCTGAGTTTGATTCTTTGGAAAGGGCTCTCGCACAATGGAAGAGGGAAAGGATCATTGAAAGTTATGAGTCCCTTGGAACTTTCCTCCCCGCGCCTTCTGCCCAGCAACTCACGATCAAAAGACTTAAAGAGCTGAACAAAGACCATGCACTGCACCAGGAAAGCATGGAGAAAAGGCTGGAGAATGCCCATGAGAAAAACAGCCTTGCCTGCGATAGAGATTATATACGCTCCTATCTTGCAGGCATATTGAACGCCCTGCGGAACTATGAAGGAATCAGGCTGGAAAAGGTAGAGACCCTATCAGATCCGAAGATAAACCGCTTCTACAACAAGGAAGCCCTGTCTATCGCGGCATACCTGTATCCTCCCAGCGCCGACTGGAATGAAGAGTCACTCAAGAGAATTAGATCCTATATCGGATCTCCGGGATCTGGCAGGTCCCTGACCGGGAAACACATTCTTTTCCATGAGATCAGGTCGTCAATTCTATCGAGTAGCTTGCTGGCTTCGGTCCTGTGTTTAATTATGAATCTCATTATTATCTACTGGTTCTTTAGAGACCAATACCAAGTTCTGGCTGTCATGCTTCCTCTTTTAGGCGTTATAAGCGGGGTAATCTTGACCTTGGGGATGATGGGGTATCTGCGCGAGCCTTTCAATTTCATCAATATAGGGACGATAGCCTTGATTTTCGGTTTTGGCGTGGATTATGGTATTTATCTTATGCATGCTTACCTTAGAGAAGAAGTCAGGGACACAAGCAACGCCCTTCGAATCACCGGGAAAAACATCTTGATGTGTGCTGCTACTACAATAGCCGGTTGCGGCAGCCTCGTTACGGTAAAATTCGCCGGCATCGCTTCCATTGGTATTGTCCTCTCCCTTGGGGCCTTATCCTGCGCTTTTACTTCACTTGTCCTTTTGCCGGCTATTCTCCAGCTTCTCGAAAAAAAACCCGCCCCTCAGAAACAGGATGCAGGTCATGCATGACTTCGATGTAATTATTATCGGCAGCGGTATCGGCGGGCTTATCAGCGGTGGGATTCTCACCTCTAAGGGGTTGAAGATTCTGATGCTGGAGAAGAACAGAACCCCGGGCGGATACCTCTCATCTTTCAGACGGAAAGGTTTTCTCTTCGATTCCGCCCTCGATTGCATATCAGGTGTCTCCAGAGGCGGACTGATATCCCGGGTTCTCGAAGAACTTGGTGTGGAAAAAGACATTCGTTTTCTTCGTATCGATCCGATCAGAATCAGTATTTTCCCCAATCTCGATATGATTGTGGATGCGGATATTGAAGACTATAAGGAGAGGCTGAAGCAGGCATTCCACCGTGAATCTCCTTCGATCAAGAAATTCTTCGATACGGCCGACAAGGTCTATCGCGACCTCGATGCATCAATGAACGGCATCATCTCAGGAAATGCCACTGGTTACAACATCTCACCAGAGGTAGTACAGTGCATGAACATCAGTTACCAGGACCTGCTGAATGCATACTTTCGTGAGGCTGCACTGAAAGCAATACTGTCCGACCGATGCCCCTTCATAGGGCTACCACCGACACAGGTATCGGCTCTTGCCATGGTAACAATGATTATGAGTTATTTCAAACACGGTGCATTCAGGCCGGAGGGCGGTTTTCAGAAGCTCGCAGATGCCCTTATTCTGGGAATACGAAAGAACGGCGGCAAAGTCCTCTTGGGCAACGGAGCAAAGAAGATACTTCTCAAAACCGACAACTGTTGTAGCGGGGTAATATGCGAAAATGATGAAGAATACACAGCACGCTATATTATATCCAATGCTGACTTTTGTTTTACCTTTAGCAGCCTTCTGGGAGGAAGACATGCAACTCTCGCTAAAGATATGGAGAGTTTCCCCGGGCTATCCACTTCATTCTTCATCCTTTACGCAGGTGTGAAAGGAGAAGTTGGGCAATACTCAAGCATAGGCTATTTCCCATCGTATGACATGGTAAATTTTTTCGATCCGGGAATGGAGTTCAGAGAAGACACCACCATAGGGGTTACCATAGCCAGCATCGAGGACAGGTCTCGTGCTCCCGAAGGATATCATACGGTTGTTCTACACGAAATGGTCGAGGCGTCAAGGAAAAGCCTCGATAAGGAGGTATGTTCGCAAAAAATCCTAAAGAAGGCCGAGCGCATATTCCCTGGTATAAGAGGCAAGATTGAATTGATCGATGCCGCAACACCCCAAACACTCCAAAGGTTTACCGGAAATTCAAGCGGCGCCGCTTTCGGGTGGAGACAGTTACCGGGCTTTAGGGGGGCAAAAAAACATGGCATAAAGAACCTCTATACTGCCGGGCACTGGGGAGATATGGGAAGCGGCATCCTGGCCTCGGCATATTCCGGAGCCAAAGCTGCAAATAAGATCCTTCGCTGCGAGGGCATAGCAAATTGACATCCGGAATCTGCGTGATAATCCCGGCCTATAATGCCTCACGTACGATACACCAAGTAGTGGCCAGTGCGTTAAAGCATGTTGAAAAAGTTTTCGTTTTTGATGACGGTTCGACTGACGGAACGGCTGCTACTGCCTCTGAAGCAGGGGCTGAGTTGATAAAATCAGATGTTAATAAAGGGAAAGGAAATGCCCTGAAAATACTCTTTCAGAAAGCGGCAGATGCCGGTTATGATACCGTTATAAGCATGGATGCTGACGGCCAACACGACCCGGAGGAAATCCCCCATCTCATTAATGAACACGCATTACATCCGGACGATATCATTGTCGGTTCGAGGATGCATGAAAAGGAAAAGATACCCAGGGGACGTTACAACTCCATGCATGTCGCACGGTTTTATATCTCCTTTTGTGCAAACCAGTTTATCGAAGACACTCAGTGCGGCTTCAGGCTTTACCCTCTTTCGCTCTTTCAAAAGATACGACTGACAAAGGAGAGATACGTTACGGAAACAGAGATACTCATGAAGGCAGGAGACAGCGGTTACATCATACGGCCTGTAAAGATCCGGGCCATATACGATGACGCTGGCAGCCATTTCAGGCCGGTCATAGACGTGGCTGCAATAGCGGCTTACGTAATTTCCTATCTCCAGATCAAATGGCTGAAAGAGGGGCTGACCTCAAACAGACCATTTACTTACATTCCCAATAACCTCCGGGACAGAATAGCGAAACACAAAAACATAGATCTGCTCTATCAGTTTATAGCGGTATCCGTTACCCTTCCATCGGCAGTCGTTTTTTTTCTGGGATATATCCTCCTTTCACCGGTATTCAATAATTATGTGCTTGTTCGTAGGTATTACGGCGGATTCTTCAGGATACTTCTTGCCTCATTCATGCTGCCTGTACTGCTTATTGTATCGATATCAGAAAAGGTGCTGAAGGTCATGAATATCCGTTTCAAACTTGTGGACGCTTTAATCCAGTGGGCGTATCCGAACCACTGGATTCCGAGGAAATAATCTATAATTGTTAGAAAACAAAAAATGGCGCTGAGGGGGTCGGAGGTGAAAATCCTCTCGCCCCGACCAGGAGAACCAATAATTTTGGAAAGTACGAAATCTGCTTGACAGTATTACATACCTTTCCATAATCTTTAGTGCCACTTTGTTATGACAGTTTAGTGAGATTTATTTCTAAAAAAAGGGGGATAAAGTGAAAAAGGTTTTTTCAACAGCAGTACTCATAGGTATCAGTTTTTTATTGGTAACGTGGTGTCTATGCCAAGCAGCTAACGCTAACCCTGTAATCTCTGTTGCACCAATGTCAGTAAATTTGGGTAACATTCCCGTCGGAGATCCCTCTGTCTCAAAGACGGTGACTATTACAAATAAGGGCACATCGGATCTTGCTATAGATTCAATAACCATTACCGGTACAAATGCATCGGAATTTAGTCGAATCAATAACTGTACAACAATGCCAGCAGGAGTATCCTGCACAATTACTATAACTTTCGCGCCTGTAATACCTTTTGGCAAAAAGAGCGCAGTAATGAGTATTGCTTCCAATGATCCTAAAAAGCCAACTGTTGATGTAAAACTTTCAGGGCAGGCTCCTCCACCAAAGATATCAGCGAGTCCAATGTCAGTGAATCTCGGTTCTATACCAGTTGGTAGTTCATCTTTACCTAAAATAGTCACTGTTAAGAATACAGGCATATCAGACCTTGCAGTAAACGGCATTACCATAACTGGAGCTAATGCAGGCGAATTCAGCCAGACACATGATTGTTCAGTGTTAGCAAAAGGGGGAGCATGTAGCATCAGTGTTACCTTTAACCCAACAACAGCCGGCAAGAAGACTGCACTGGTAAATATTCCATCGAATGATCCTAAAAAACCCAATGTGGCTGTAAAGCTCTCTGGAACGGGGTCGAGTGTTGATGGGGGCGGTGGACACTCCAAAGCTACCGTAAATAGATGGTCTACTGAAAAAGCAATTGGGATAACTTTACTCAGCCAACGACTCAGCGATTTTAGTCAAGGTATGGACATTCTCGATATGGAAGGTGGAGTACAAAAAGTTGAAATTAAACCTCCCTTGAATATTGCCAATATGGTTTTGACTTTCTCAAAAAAATATTTGCTTAACCTTAAAGGAATGATACACACTGCAGGCAGCGAGAGTGGTAAAGAATCTTGTTATGATGGAGGTAGTATTTCATATACCATAAAGTGGGATGGTTCTAATGAACCAGAGGATTGCGATGATATAAGAAATTTGAAGCTTACTGCAAAATTTAATAGCTGCCAAGTGGATGATATCCTCATGAACGGCTCATTTTATATTTCTTTCACAGGAGATGCCTGTGAACCATCTGCTATGACTTTCAAATTTACAAACTTCTCACTGAATGATCCATATGGTGACTTATCTTTTAATACTTCTCAACTTGAGCTTGCCTTAACTGAGTTAGTGTGGTCTTATGGGACGATACACCATATGAAGGTGATATGCAATGGAGATGTTTACGCAAGCTATGAAAACTACCAGTATGCTGTTAACTATAATAATTTCTTTACAATAATCGATACTGTCAATGATACTGATTTAGAAATGATGATTGGCGGATCATTAACTGGTAATTGTCTCGATGGTTGGATTACAATGGACACTATTGAACCCATTCTGATGAATATGTATGAAGATTGTCCCAAAGGGGGGAAATTAAAGGTAAGCGGTAATGGAGAGTTGACAGTGGAGTTTTTCAGTGACGGGAGCGTGAATATCGCTGATCAGCATTATAATTCCTGCAAGGAATTAAATACTGCTTGTACAAGATAAAATAAATGTTCCATCACTGCACAGAATCAATGAAAAACAAATAAAGAGTAAATATTCAGCCGGAACGTATTGGCCATCATGGGATATAAGTTGTGCTCAGATAGCGGCGTTCGTAGCAACGGCGTTTCCTTGGTGTAGTAAGTTATCTCATTTTTGAAAGATCAATTGGGGCGGAGTCAGTGACCTCGGGCTGATCCTGAATGAAGCAAAGACGAGAGTCGTCGATACACGACGGGAAAGCTTTGACTTTTTGGGATTCCGCATAGTAATGCGGAATGGACGGAAGAGTGGTC
>Ga0315273_10000708_pt1 | contig 35939 bp, 41 predicted proteins | sample YL17G02_0_MG_FD_205753 | JGI IMG/M metagenome (GOLD analysis project Ga0315273, IMG submission 205753) | Sediment microbial communities from Yellowstone Lake, YNP, Wyoming, USA - YL17G02_0 | ecosystem: Environmental > Aquatic > Freshwater > Lake > Sediment | place: USA: Wyoming | collected...
CGCGCCGGAAGCGGCGGTCCTGCAGCACGCGCAGCACCTTCACCTGCACCGAGGGGCTCATGTCGCCGATCTCGTCGAGGAAGATCGTCCCGTGGTCGGCGGTCTCGATGAGGCCTTTCTTGTTCGAGTCGGCCCCGGTGAACGAGCCGCGCATGTGGCCGAACAGCTCCGACTCGAGGAGCGTGTCGGGCAGCGCCGCGCAGTTGAGGGCGACGAACGGGCGGTCGCGGCGGAGCGAGTTGAAGTGGATGGCGCGCGCCACCAGTTCCTTGCCGGTGCCCGACTCCCCGGTGATGAGCACGGTGCTCGTCGTCCTGGCGATCGTCTGCACGAGACGGAACACGGCCAGCATCGGCTCGCTGCGGCCGATCATGCTGCAGAACTCGTGGCTCGCGCCGAGCGCGCGCTTCAGCAGCACGTTCTCCTGCCGCAACTGGAGACTCTCCAGCTTGTCGCGGACCTTGATCTTCAGCTCGTCCACGTCGAACGGCTTGCTGAGGTAGTCGCACGCGCCGAGGCGCATCGCCTCGATGGCCGTCTCGGTGGAGGCGTACGCCGTCACCATCATCGCGACGAGGTTCGGGTCGATCCTCTTGGCCGAGCGCAGCACCTCGACGCCGCTCATGTCGGGCATCTTGATGTCGCAGATCAACAGGTCCACGCGCTCGCGCTCGAGGGTGGCCAGGGCCGCCTTGCCGCTGTCCGCGGCCAGCACCTCGTAGCCTTCGCGGCGGAGCACGATCGCCAGCAGCTCGCGCATCGAGCGCTCGTCGTCCACGACGAGGATCCGGGGTTGCCGCCGATCCTGCTGTGCCATGCCGTCAGTCGTCCTGTCCGCGGATGACGCGGAGATCCGTCCGGGGATTACACGGATGACGCTGAAACGTGCTCCATCCGGGAATTACACGGAGCCACATCCTGAATTCTGAATTCTGAATTCTGAATTCTGAATTCTGATCGAGCTCACACTCCAACCGCCTGGCCGGGCAGCCGCACGCGCACCGTCGTGCCCGCGCCCGGCTTCGACGTCACCTGGATCTCGCCGTGGTAGTCCGTGACGATACGGTGCACGATCGCCAGGCCCAGCCCACTGCCCTTGGCGAACGAGCCGTGGAACGGCTGGAAGACGCTGTCGAGTTCCTCGGGCGGGATGCCGATGCCCTCGTCTTCCACGGCGAGCACCACGTTGCCGGCCTCGGCCCCGTCCAACGGCGCCTCCTGGATGACCGACAGGCGGAGCCGCCCGCCGTCGGGCATCGCGCGCAGGCCGTTGCTGGCCAGGTTCCAGACCACCTGCCGGAGCTGCCCCTCGTCGGCCTCGTACCAGACCGAATCGGGCGGCGTGGTCGATTCGATCACGTGCCCCTCGGCGAGGTCGCCGCTGTTGCGCAGCAGCACCGCCGCGTCGCGCAGCAGCCGTCCCAGGTCCAGCCGCGTGATGGCGAACCGCTGCGGGCGCGCGTAGGCGAGGAAGCTGGTGATGATCCCGTTCAGCCGTTCCGACTCCCGCATCAGGATGTCCATCAGCAGCCCCTGGTCCTCGCTGAGCTGCAGTTCCTGCCGCAGGATCTGGATCGACCCGGAGATCGACGCCAGCGGGTTCCGGATCTCGTGCGCGATGCCGGCCGCCATCTCGCCCACGGCCGCCAGGCGGCTCTGCATGCGCGCGTCCCGCTCCAGCTTCCGCACGGACGTGGTGTCCTGGAAGGTGAAGAGGAACCCGGCACGGCCAGCCGGGGTGAGCAGGTGCGCCGCGCTGATGCCCAGGTCGATCGTCCCGCCCTGCGCCGCGCGGTACGGGAAGTCGGCGCGACGGCTCTGTCCCGGCTCGAGGTCGGCCTCGAGCGACGCCATGAAGTCCTCGGGCAGGTGCAGCACGTCGGTCAGGTTGCGGCCCACCGCCGCCACCGCCGCCTGCCCGGTGATCTCCTCCGCCGCGCGGTTGAACGTCAGCACGCGGCCGTCGTAGTCGGTGGTCGCCAGCCCGCTGGTGAGGCTGTCGATCACGTGCTGGTTCATCGCCTGGATGTGGGCCAGTTCCGTGGACGCGCGCTCGAGGCGGACGCCCGCAATCCGCACGCCCTCGGCCAGCGACCCGGCGAGGAACGCCACCGCGAAGAACGCGAAGACGTTGATGACGACCGTGTAGACGGCCACGCGGCCAGCCGGCAACGGCGTCGCCGGCGCGTGCAGCCACGGCGGGACGAGCGGCAGGTCCTGGTACTGGAAGATGACCAGCGCGACGTAGATGAGGCCCGTGAGCAGGGCGACAGTCAGCGCGCCGCGCCGCAACTGGAGGCTGCCGGCCGCGAAGATCGGCAGGAAGTAGAGCGACGCGAAGTAGCTGTTGATCGCGCCGGTGAACGCGATGAACGCGGAGATGATGAGCGCGTCGCAGATCAGCTGGAGGTCCACCAGCCAGCGCCAGCGCCCGACGAACCGCAGCGAGAGGCCGTAGAGGACCGACAGCCCGTAGGTGAGCGCGATCAGCAGGTAGAAGGCGCCGGTCTCGACCCCCGGCGTCCGGATCTGCAGGAGGGTCGCCCAGCCGAGCAGCGTCGTGCTGATGACGAGCCGGACCGCGATCACCCACGAGAGCCGGCGTTGCAGATCGGTGCTGAGCATACGGAAGGCTTGATCTGAGCGGGGTCGGGTCTCAGGCCTGACCCGCCGTCCTAAGACGGATTCCGGGGCGGCAGGTGCAACGTGTGCGCCCTGGAAGATGCCTACGAGAACTTGCTGATCATCGAGAAGATCGGCATGTACATCGCGATGACGATGCCGCCGACGATCATGCCCAGCACGCCGATCATCAGCGGTTCGAGCAGGGTCAGCAGGCCGGCCACCGCCGTGTCCACTTCCTCCTCGTAGAAGTCGGCGATCTTCCCCAGCATCACGTCCAGCGCGCCGGTCGCCTCGCCGACGCTGATCATCTGCGCGACCATGCTCGGAAAGACGTTGGTCTCCTTGAGCGGCGCCGCGATCGTCTCGCCGCGCTCGATGCTCTTGCGCGTCGCCATCACGGCGTCCTCGATAACCGCGTTGCCGGAGGTCTTCGCGGTGATCTCCAGGCCGTCGAGGATGGGCACGCCCGACGAGATGAGCGTGGAGAGCGTGCGGCAGAACCGGGCGACCGCGATCTTCCGCATGATCATCCCGAGCACCGGCGCCCGCAACGAGAGTCCGTCGATCACCCGCCGGCCGCCCGCGGTGGCGTAGTACTGCTTGAGGCCGACGGTGACGGCCACCATCGCCACCACGACGAACGGGAAGTAGCGGATGAGGCCGTTGCTGAGGGCGATGACCACCCGGGTCGGCAGCGGCAGTTCGGCGCCCAGGCCGGCGAACAGGGACGCGAACGTCGGGATGACCTTCCACAGGATGACCGCGACGACGCCGGCCGCCATCACCAGGATGGAGATCGGGTAGAGCATCGCCGACTTGACCTGGCCCTTCAGCTTGACGTTCTTCTCGATGTAGATGGCGAGCCGCTTGAGAATCGTGTCGAGGATACCGCCCGCCTCGCCGGCGGCCACCATGTTGGTGAAGAGGCCGTCGAACGCCTTCGGGTGCTTCTTCATCGCGTCGGCCAGCGAGGCGCCCCCCTCGACGTCGGCGCGCGTCTGCAGGATGATCTTCGCGAAGTTCTTGTCATCCTCCTGGTTGCCCAGGATCTCGAGGCACTGCACGAGCGGCAGGCCCGCGTCGATCATGACCGAGAACTGGCGTGTGAACACGGCCAGGTTCTTGGCCTTGACGCGGCGCACGAACCTGCCGCGGCCCGGCCCCTTGGCCGCCTTGCCCTTGACCGGCGCGATGCGCGTGACGACGACCTGCTCGCGCCTGAGGGCGGCCACGGCCTCCTCGACCGACTCCGCGGCGCGCTCGCCGGTCACCGTTTCGCCCCGCCTGGTCCGTCCGGTGTAGGAAAAAGTCGCCATCGTCGCCTACCGTCCCGGCGGCGTCGGGTGGCCCGGCATCTGGGGCCGACCGAGGCCGGCCCCGGCCACCACGCCCGCGCCGCGGTTGATCATCTCCCGCAGTTCGTCCTTGAGCGAAGAGGCGTTCAGCGCCGTCTCGAGCGTGATCTCGCGCCGCAGGTGCAGGGTGGCCAGCGACTGGTTGAAGGTCTGCATGCCGACCTTCTCCTGCCCGGCCTGCATGGAGCCGTAGATCTGGTGGATCTTGTCCTCGCGGATCAGGTTCCTGATCGCCGGCGTCGGCACCATGATCTCCAGCGCGACGACGCGCCCCTTGCCCGACGCCCTCGGCAGCAGCGCCTGGCAGACGACCCCTTCGAGAACCAGCGACAGCTGCGTGCGGATCTGCGACTGCTGGTGCGCCGGGAAGACGTCGATGACGCGCGTGATGGTCTGCGCGGCGGAGTTGGTGTGCAGCGTGCCGAACGTGAGGTGGCCCGTCTCCGCGATGCGCAGCGCGGCTTCCACCGTCTCCAGGTCGCGCATCTCGCCGATGAGCACCACGTCCGGGTCCTCGCGCAGGGCGGACCGCAGCGCCGGCGTGAACCCCTCGGTGTCGCCGATCACCTCGCGCTGGTTCACGATGCAGTTCTTGTGCGGGTGGATGTACTCGATCGGGTCCTCGATAGTCAGGATGTGCTCGCGCCGCTCGGTGTTGATCTTGTCGATCATCGCCGCCAGCGTCGTGGACTTGCCGCTGCCCGTCGGGCCGGTGACCAGGACGAGGCCGCGCGGCGCCTCGGCGAACTTGGCGACGACCGCCGGCAGGCCCAGCTCGTCGAACCCTCGGATGCGCTCGGGGATCAGCCGGTAGGCGGCCGCCACCGAGCCGCGCTGGGAGAACACGTTGCAGCGGAAGCGCGCCAGGCCGCGCAGGCCGAACGAGCAGTCCAGCTCCTTCGACTCCTCGAAGCGCTTCTTCTGCGCGTCGGTGAGGACGCTGTAGGCCAGCTGCTTGGTCTCGGCCGGCGTCAGGTCCGGCAAAGGGAGCCGCCGCAGCTTGCCGTCCACGCGGACCTGCGGCGGCGAGTCCACCGTCAGGTGGAGGTCCGAGCCGTTCATGTCCACGGTCGCCTTGAGCAGTTCGAGAAGCGTCATTCTGGCCCCTGCACGCGCGCACCCGTGCGTGCGTCACATCACCGTTTCGCGCAGCACTTCTTCCAGCGTGGTCATGCCGTCGCGGATCTTGCGCATGCCGCTCTGTCGCAGCGTCACCATCCCGCACTCGACCGCCTTGCGGCGCAGCTCGAGGCTCGAAGCCCCGACGAGTACCAGCTCCTTCAGCTCGTCGGTCAGCTCCATCACTTCGTACAGCCCGACGCGCCCCTTGTAGCCCGTGTTCGTGCACTGCTCGCAGCCGGCGCCCTTGTAGATGGAGACGCTCTTGGCGTCCTCGTGCGAGAAGCCCACCTTGGTCAGCGCGCTCGGCGGCAAGTGGTGCGGTTCCTTGCACGCCTGGCAGATACGCCGCACGAGGCGCTGCGCGCAGATGAGGTTGACCGAGCTGGCCACCAGGAACGGCTCGATCCCCATGTTCATCAGGCGGTTGATGGTGCTCGGCGCGTCGTTGGTGTGCAGCGTGGACAGCACGAGGTGCCCGGTGAGCGCCGCCTTCACCGCGATCTCCGCCGTCTCGAAGTCGCGGATCTCGCCCACCAGGATGATGTTCGGGTCCTGGCGGAGGAAGGCGCGCAGCGCCGCGGCGAAGGTCAACCCGATCGTCTCGCGGATCTGCACCTGGTTGATGCCCGGCAGGTTGAACTCCACCGGGTCTTCCGCAGTCATGATGTTGGTCTCGGGTTTGTTCACCCGCGCGACCGACGAGTAGAGCGTGTTGGTCTTGCCGCTGCCGGTCGGCCCGGTCACCAGCACCATGCCCCACGGCCGCTCGATCGCCGCCTCGTACTTCTGCAGCGACTCGGTCTCGAAGCCGAGCCGCGTCATGTCGAGCATCAGCTTGTCGCGGTCGAGAAGCCGGAGGACGATCTTCTCGCCGAAGAGCGTCGGCAGGCACGAGACGCGGAAGTCGATCTCCTTCGCCCGGCCGTTGTCGGTGTAGCGGATCTTGATGCGGCCGTCCTGCGGCAGGCGCTTCTCGGCGATGTCCAGCTTGGCGAGGATCTTGACGCGCGAGGCGATGGCGTCGCGGAACTTCATCGGCGGCGCCATGATGTTGTACAGCACGCCGTCGATCCGGTACCGCACCCGCAGTTCCTTCTCGTACGGCTCGATGTGGATGTCGCTCGCGCCCTTGTGGATGGCCGACATCAGCATCACGTTCACGAGGCGGATGACCGGCGCCTCCTCCCCCTGCCGCGCCAGCGCCTCGACGCTGATCTCCTCGAGGTCCTCCAGCACCTCGACGTTCTCCCCGTCCACCTGCGGCAGTTCATCGAGGGCGCGCGTCGCCGCTTCCAGCGCGCTCGGCCCCCCCGACACGGACGCCGCCGCCTTTACCGAGTAGTACTTCCCGAGCGCCTGCAGCACCCCCGCTTCCGACGCCACCACCGGCTCGACGTTGTAGCCCGTCATGAACTTGATGTCGTCCATGGCGAACACGTTCGTCGGGTCCGTCATCGCGATTGTGAGCGTCGCCCCGGAGCGGCTCACCGGCACGATCTGGTACTTCTGCGCCGTCTCGCCGGGAATCAACTTGATGACGAGCGGGTCGATGTCGAACTCGGAGAGGTTGATCGAGGGGACGCCGTACTGCTTGCTGAGGAGCGCCGTGATCTCGTCGTCTTTGACGAAGCCCAGCTTCACCAGGTTGTAGCCCAGCTTGCCCCCGTTGGCCTTCTGGTAGTTCAAGGCCTCCTGGAGTTGCTCCGGCGTGACCCGTTTCTCCTTGAGCAGCAGCTCGCCGATGCGGACAGCCATTCGTCAGTTCCCGGCCTGAACTATATTCAGGGTGACAAAATTTGTCAATGACTGAACAAAACCATTGCGAAACGGTAACTTACGTGGCCGTTCCGTCCGGCTGCCGTTCCGCCGGAGGACGTACAGATCCCATGCCCGGTCTGCCTGCTTGTCGGCCGTCGCGGACAGGTGCTGTAGGGGTGAAAAGGCGGATTCCGGGTGCGGGAAGGGCGAAGGAGGAGGCGAAAGACGGCCGTGCAGGGCGGCCCTCAAGGGCCGCCGTAACGACGCCCTTCGACAAGCTCAGGGCGTGGTGAGCCCGTCGAACCACGGGGCTCAAGCCCCGCCCTACGGGATCGTCAGTCCGGCACCCCCAGCAGCAGCACCGCCGCGGCGACCACGGTTGTCCACAGGCCGTTCTTGTCGCCGACGGCCGTCTGCGTCACGTTCTGGGTGCGGACGATCTGCCGTGACAGCCGATAGACTTCCTTCTTCTCGTCCCAGCTCTTGTCGGCGTCGAACTCGAGGCCGAGCGTCGTTGCCAGCATCTCGGCCGCCAGCTCTTCCGCATAGTCGCCGGCGGTCTCCTCTTTCTCGCCGAAGCTGTGGTGCTCGGAGAGGTAGCCGTAGAGCGTACGGTCCGCGGGAATGGCGAGGCCGATGGTGGCGGCGATCAGGCGATGGGGCTCGCGCGTGGCGGCCTCGGACATGACCACGAAGGCCACCTGGCCGGGTTTCATGCGCTTCACCCCTTCCGCCTTCGGCAGGATCTTGCAGCCGGGCGGGAAGATGCTGGACACCCTGACGAGGTTGCACTGTGCGATGCCGGCCGACCGGAGGGCGAGCTCGAACGACGAGAGTTTCTCGCGGTGCTTGCCGACCCCCTTGGTGAGGAACAGCGCCTTCGGCACGAAGCTCAACACGTCTCGCTCCTTCCGCGCCAAGGGACGGCACGCCCCGCGCACGCCGCATGATGGCAGAAGTGGCATCGTAATGAACGACTTGGGCGCTGTCAAGGATCCGTCGCACTGGCGCTGCGCGCGGAACATCGATCCGGCTTCGGTCGTATTGCGTACTTGAGGTACAATCTCTGGGTTTGCCCCCGCCCAAAAGGGCTGCCATGACTGAAATCACCACCCCGACCGACGGCGTCGTCGCCGACAAGTCCCTGTTCGCCAGGCTTCTTGGGGTCCTCTTCTCGCCGCGCGAGACGTTTGCCGCCGTGGCGGCGCACCCGCGCTGGTTCGGCATGCTGGCGCTCATCGCGGTGGCGGGCGCCGTGCTGGTGGGCGGGTTCATGTTCACCGCGGTGGGGCAGCAGACGTTTCTCGATGCGTTCGAGCGGCAGGGCAACGCACAGCAGTTGGCGATCATGCAGCGGATCGCGCCCTACATGGGCTACGTCTACGCGGGATCGGCGCTGGTCATCGGGCCCCTCTTCCAGGTGCTCGTCGCGGCCGCGCTGTTCGGCGTGTTCATGGCGCTCGGCGGGGACGCCCGCTTCAAGCAGGTGTTCTCGGTGCTGGTGCACGCCAGCGTCGTGAGCCTGGTCGGGCAGGTGATCCTGGTGCCGGTGCAGTACCTGACGCAGTCGGCGAAAGTCGTCACCAACGCGTCGGTGTTCTTCCCGATGCTGGACGATCAGAGCTTCCTGTTCATGCTGGCCAGCCGGATCGACCTGTTCACGATCTGGTTCCTGGTGGTACTGTCGATCGGCCTCGGGGTGCTCTACCGCCGGAGGACCGGCTCGATTGCCACGGTGTTCTTTGTCCTCTACGCCCTGATCGCCTTGGGTATCGCGGCCATCCAGGCCGCCCGGAGTTAGTTCATGACGCGGAAGAAGGTCCTGATCGCGGTTGTGGTGCTGGTCGTCATCGCGGCGGTGGTGTACGCGAACGTCGCCTTCAGGCGCAGCGACGCCGTCAGCGTCACGGTCGAGGCGGTGTCGAAGCGGAATCTCGAGTCGATCGTGTCGGCGTCCGGCAGGGTGCGGGCGAAGCGCACGGTCAGCATCACCTCCGAGGTGAACGGCAAGGTGACCCGGGTCGGCGTGGAAGAGGGCGACCACGTCAAGGCCGGCCAGTTCCTCCTGGACATCGACTCGCGCATCCAGCGCACCAACGTGCAGCGGATGGAGGCGAGCGTCGAGCAGCAGAAGATCGGACTGCAGCAGGCTCAGGTCGCCCTCGAGAGCGCGAAGATCAACCTGAAGCTCGCACAGGACGACTTCAACCGGCAGCAGGGCCTGTGGGCCGCCAAGCTGACGACCAGACAGGAGTACGACCGCGCCGAGAACACCCTGCGGGTCCAGGAGTACAGCCTGAAGAGCGCCGAGCAGAGCATTGCCCGCACCGAGCAGTCGATCCGGCAGATTAGGGCGGATCTGTCGAACGCCGAGCACGACCTCAGCAAGGTGACGATCACCGCGCCCTTCGCCGGGGTCATCACCAGGCGAAACGTCGAAGCCGGCGAGAACGCCCAGGTGGGGTACACGAACAACCCGAGCGTCGTCATGCTCACCCTCGCGGACATGTCGGTGATCGAGTCCGAGATCGAGGTGGACGAGACCGACGTCCCGAACGTGAAGGTGGGGCAGCACACCAAGGTGACGATCGACGCCCTGCCGGATCGGACCTTCAAGGCGCACGTGACCGAGGTGGGCAACAGTCCGATCGCGACCACGACCAGTTCCTCGCGCCAGGCGACCAACTTCAAGGTCGTCGTGACCGTCGACGAGCAGATTCCCGAAGTGCGCCCCGGCTTCACCTGCACGGCCGACATCACGACGGCCACGCGCACCGACAGCCCCGCGGTGCCGATCCAGGCCCTGACCGTGCGCGAGCTGGTCTACGACGCGTCGGGCGCCATCGTGCGCGCGCCGAAGGCCGAGCCGGGCAAGAAGGCCCGGGCCGCGGTGGTGGCGGCGGCCACCCCCGATCTCAAGCCCGGGCAGACGCGGAAGGAGACCGAAGGCGTGTTCGTCGTCCGCGACGGGAAGGCCGAGTTCGTGCCGGTCAAGACCGGCATCGCCGGGGACAAGTACTTCGAGATCCTGTCCGGGCTGAAACTGCGCGACCAGGTGATCACCGGGCCGTTTGCCTCGGTGCGCAACCTGCGGGAGGGCGCCGCGGTCACCATCGACAAGGCCGGGCTGCCCGACAAGAAGTAGGCCCGCGAGCCCGTCATGACGCAATTCCTCGAAGCCGTCTCGATCGCCCTCAGCGCCATCTGGGCGAGCAAGCTCCGGTCGTTTATGACCGTGCTGGGCAACATCGTGGCCGTAGCCTCGATCATCGCCGTGGTGTCGCTCGTCCAGGGGATCAACGCCAGCGTGAAGGATGCCATCGTCTCGTTCCTGAGCGTCGACACGTTTTCCGTCACGCGGGCGCCGTTCACGACCAACGAGGACGACCACGACCGGATGTGGCGGAACCCGCGCGTCGGCGCCCGGGACGCCACGGCCCTGCGGCACGCCGGCGACCAGGTGGTGGCCGTGATGTCGGAGATCCGGTGGAGCGGGGACGTGCGGTACAGGGACCGGCTGCTCGAGTCCGTCCAGATCCGGGGGGTCAGCCGCGAGTACCTCGGCTTCTCGGGGTTCGACGTGGTCAAGGGCCGCGGCCCGACCCCGACCGAAATCGATCGCAAGCGCCCGGTCGTCATCCTGGGCGCGGACGTGGCGGACGACCTGTTCAAGGACATGGACCCGCTCGACAAGACCCTCACCATCGTCGGGGCGCACTTCCAGGTCGTCGGCGTCCAGGACCGCAAGGGGACGATCTTCGGCCAGTCGCAGGACAAGTTCGTGATCCTGCCATTGACCGTGCTCCAGAAGATCGCCGGCACCCGGCAGTCGCTCTTCGTCTCGGCGCGCGTGGAGGATCCGCTGCGGATGCGGCTGGCGATGGACCAGGGAACGGTCGCGCTGCGCACGTCACGGCGCCTCCGGGCGAAGCAGCCGGACAACTTCGGCCTGCTCACCTCCGACACGCTCCTCACCATGTGGAGCGACATCTCGAGCGGCATCTTCCAGGTGCTCATCGGGGTCGTCGCGCTGTCGCTCGTGGTGGGCGGCATCGTGATCATGAACATCATGCTGATGGTGGTGAGCGAGCGCACCAGCGAGATCGGCCTGCGCAAGGCGCTCGGCGCGCGCCGGCGCGACATCATGTGGCAGATCCTGACCGAGTCCATCACGCTGTCGATCGTCGGCGGCATCATCGGCACGACGCTCGGGTTCGGGACGGCATTCGCGGTTGCCTCCTTCACGCCCCTGCGGGCGGAGGTACGCCTCTGGTCCGTGGTGCTCGGCATCGTAATGACGGCGATCGTCGGCCTCTTCTTCGGGCTCTACCCGGCGATGCGGGCCGCGAGGCTCGACCCGATCGAGGCGCTCAGGCGGGAGTAGCGGCGGGTGCGCCCGCCGCGGCATCGGATGGTCATGCTCAAGGCTGCTCTCTACGCGGACACGATCTCGATGGCCCTAGGCACGCTGTGGGCCAACAAGATGCGGTCCTTCCTGACGGTGCTCGGCATCGTCATCGGCATCACCGCGATTGTCGGCATGACGGCCATCATGAGGGGCTTCAGCGACTCGATTGCCGCGATGTTCAAGCAACTCGGCCCGGACACCATCATCCTCCAGCGCGCGGGGCACGAGGGCGGATCGGAGATCGACCGCAAGGAGATGCAGCGGCGACGGAACCTGACCGTCGACGACATGAAGGCGCTCAACCGCGAGGCGAAGACCCTGCGCGCCGTGGACCTGTGGCTGCTTGGCGCCAGCGACCGGCTGTTCTACGGCAGCACGCGTACCGGTCAGACGCAGATCCGGGGCACGAGCGAGAAGTTCCCCGAGGTGAACGGCCTCCAGCTCGCCATGGGCCGCTACTTCACCGAGAACGAGGTCGAGCACCGGCGCAACGTCGTCGTGCTGGGCCAGACCCCGTTCAAAGCGTTCTTCCAGAACGTCGATCCGATTGGCAAAGTCGTGAAGATCCGCGGGACGGGCTTCGTCGTGGTCGGCGTCGCGGCCCAGCAGCCGAGCATCGGCGGCCTGGACACCAACCAGGACTCGCTCGCGCTCATCCCGTACACCACGTACCAGAAGACGTTCGGCGTGAACGCGAACCGCGAGCGGTCCGGCTCGGCGTTCGTCCTCATCTTCGCCGCGCCGCGCGAGGGCGTGAAACGCGAGGCGGCCATCACCGAGATCGAGACGATCATGCGGATCCGCCACGGTCTCAAGCTGAACCAGGAGAACGACTTCGACATCTCCACGCAGGACATGATCATGCAGTCGTTCGAGAAGATCACGCAGGGTCTCTACCTGGGCCTGCTCGCCATCTCCTCGGTGGCCCTGATGGTCGGCGGGATCGGCGTGATGGCCATCATGATGATCAGTGTCACCGAGCGCACGCGGGAGATCGGTGTGCGCAAGGCGCTCGGGGCGCGCCGCCGCGAAATCCTCTGGCAGTTCCTCGTGGAAGCCCTCGTCCTCACCTCGCTCGGTGGCCTCCTCGGCGTCGTCGCCGGCAACGGGATCGCCCTCACCGTCCGACTCCTCACGCCTTTGCCTGCCTCGATGCCCTGGTGGTCGTTCGCCATCGGCTTCGGCTTCTCCGGTGCCGTCGGCCTGTTCTTCGGCCTGTTCCCAGCCTTCAAGGCCTCCCGCCTGGACCCGATCGAGGCGCTGAGGTACGAATAGCGGCTGGGTTCCGCCTGCCGGCAGGGACACAGCGTGCTGCGCCCCAGCCGACGCCATGGCCCACCCCTCCTTTGGTATAATCCCCGGAGTACTTTCGGCCAAATGGCCGCGCCCTACGTGCATCGGTCAACGGCCCGTTCTCCCATACACCTGAGGAAGAACCGTCTATGAAGGTCTATGACGCGGCCAGCATCCGAAACGTCGCCATCGTCGGGCACAGCGGCAGCGGAAAAACGCAGCTCGCCGCGGCGATCCTGTTCGATGCCGGCATGGTGAACCGCCTCGGCCGGGTGGATGACGGGACCACCGTCACCGACTTCGACGACGAGGAAGTCGCGCGCAAGCACACGCTGTCGGCCAGCACGGCGTTCGCGGAGTGGAACAAGACGAAGCTGAACCTCATCGATACGCCCGGCTTCGCCAACTTCCTCAGCGACGCCCGCTCGGCGCTGAACGTGGCCGACGCCGCGCTGGTCGTCGTGGATGCCGTCTCCGGCGTCGAGGTGCAGACCGAGAAGGCCTGGGAGATGGTCAACGAGTACAGCCTCCCCCGTTTCGTCGTTCTCAACCGCATGGACCGCGAGCGCGCCAGCCTCGAGCGATCCCTGGAGTCGCTGCGCACGGCCTTCGGCCGCGCCGTCATCCCGATCCAGATCCCCATCGGCGAGGAAAAGGCGTTCAAGGGCGTCGTGGACCTGGTGTCGATGAAGGCGTTCACCTTCACAACCGACGGCACCGGCAAGATGACCGAGGGCGCGCTCCCGGGCGATGTCGCCGAACGGGCGACGACCGCGCGCGAGGCGCTGGTCGAGATGGTGGCCGAGGCCGACGAAGCGCTGATGGAGAAGTTCTTCGAGGCGGGCACGTTGACGCAGGAAGAACTGGTGGTGGGGCTGCAGAAGGGCATCCGCGCGGCGAGCATCTTCCCGCTCGTCTGCACGTCGGGCTTGCAGAACATCGGCATCCAGACGCTGGCCGACACCATCGTCACCTACCTGCCGTCCGCCGCCGAGCGGCGGGTCAAGGGAACGGACCCGAAGGCCAGGCAGGAGGTGACGAAGGAGACGACCGACAGCGGCCCGTATTCCGCCTTCGTGTGGAAGACGGTGGCCGACCCGTTCGCCGGCCGCATCACGATGTTCCGCGTGATGACCGGCACGCTGAAGGCCGACAGCACCGTCCACAACCAGACGCGCGGCGCCTCCGAGCGGCTGGGCCACCTGATCCTGCTCCAGGGCAAGACGCAGGTCGAGGTGCCCGAACTCAAGGCGGGCGACATCGGGGCCGTGGCCAAGCTCAAGGACACGCTCACCGGCGACACCATCGCCGAGAAGGACACGATCCTGTTTCCGACGGTCAAGTTCCCCGAGCCGGTGCTCTCCTACGCGATGGAGCCGAAGAGCCGTGGCGACGAGGAGAAAATCAGCGGGTCGCTGCAGCGCCTGCAGGAAGAGGATCCGACCATCCGCTCGAGCCGCGACACCCAGACGAAGGAGCTGCTGCTGTCGGGTCAGGGCCAGCTGCACATCGAGGTGACCGTCGCCAAGATGAAGCGGCGGTTCGGCGTCGAGGTGAACCTCAAGCCGCCGAAGATCCCGTACCGGGAGACGATCACGGCGACGACCGAGGCGCAGGGACGCCACAAGAAGCAGACCGGCGGCCACGGCCAGTTCGGCGATTGCACGATCAAGATGGAGCCGCTGCCCCGCGGCGCCGACTTCGAGTTCGTGGACGACATCTTCGGCGGGTCCATCCCGCAGCAGTTCCGGCCGGCGGTCGAAAAGGGCATCCAGGAAACGCGGCTGCGCGGGTACCTGGCGGGCTACCCGGTGGTGGACTTCCGGGTGACGCTGATCGACGGCAAGTTCCACCAGGTCGACTCGAACGAGCTGTCGTTCAAGATGGCCGGCCGCATCGCCTTCAAGGAGGCGATGTCCAGGGCCAGGCCGACCATCCTCGAGCCGATCATGAACGTCGAGGTGTACGCGCCGTCGGACTTCGCCGGCGACCTGATGGGCGACCTGAACAGCCGTCGTGGTCGCATCTCGGGCATGGATACGCGCGGCGGCATGACGGTCATCAAGGCACAGGTGCCGATGGCCGAAATGCTCACCTACGAGCAGCAGATCACCTCCGCGACCGGCGGCCGCGGCAGCTACCACATGGAGTACTCGCACTACGAGGAAGCGCCCGCGGTGATCCAGCAGAAGATCATCGCAGCGGCGAAGGCCGAGAAGGGCGAGGAGGCGGAGGAAGAAGTCTAGTTGGTCGTTGGACGGGTGGTCGGGGTGGTCGTTGGTCGTTGGTTCAGGTCGTTGGTCGTTGGTTCAGGTCGTTGGTCGTTGGTCGTTGGTCGTTGGTCGTTGGTCGCAGCGAGGACCGGGTGGTGCGCCCGGTCCTTTTCTTTGTACGCCCTGCCCTGCCTGCCCACCTGCCCGACCCGCCCTACCTGCCCTTCCCGAGCACTTTCTCGAGCGTCGTCATCAGGTCAGGGCCTCTGAGCGGCGGCTGCCCGACCGCCTCCCACGAGACGATGCGGCCGTCCCGGTCGAGGAGAACGTAGGTGGGATACGGCACGATGTGAAACCGCTCGATCGTGGGCTTGATGCTGTCGGCGCGGGCCTGCGGCCACGTCGCCCTCTTCTCGGCGACCAGCGCCCGCGCCCTCTCGATGACCGGCCCGACCGCGTCTCCTTCCCACTGCTCGTTGTCCATGCCCAGGATTTCGAACCCCTTCTCGTGGTACGTCTCGTAGGCCTGCTTCAAGTTCGGGAACTCGGCCACGCACGGCCCGCACCACGTGCCCCAGAAGTCGAGGAGCAGGAACTTCCCGCGGAAGTCGGACAGCTTCCGGGGTTTGCCGTCGAAATCGACGAAGGCGAAATCGGGCACCCTCTCGCCCACCGTCAGCTCGATCCGCTCGTAGTCGGATGCCGGATGGTCGCGCATCACGACGGTTCCCGTGGCCAGGTCCACCTTCGTCGTCGACACGTAGCGGCGCCCCACCCGGAACACTGGCGACATCCCCTTTGCCCTGCACACTTCCGGCGATTCCCAGGCGGTGTCGATCACTCCGTCGCCGTTGCCGTCGACCTCGACGTCTCGGCTGGCCGGGTCAACCGAGCCCGTCCGCAGGTTCACGCCGCTGTAGCGGACGAGCGTCTTCTGGCCGGCAATATCCACCATTCCCTGCGCTGCAACGCCGCTCGACTGCGCCAGCATCACGCGCCCCTCCATCTGCCGCACCATGATCGCCACCGGGTAGGAGGCGAAAAAGTACCCCTCGGGCAGCGGCACGTCGAAGATCGCCTCGACCGCGCCGCCAGAGTCGACAGGGTCCCTGCAGGGCCCGAGCGGGCGGCGCTCCTGCTCGGTCCAACTGCCATCTTGATCCAGGTCCAGCACCACGACGCGTTCCCCGTTCGTCCGCTCGACAAACGCTGCCGTCAGATCCGGGCCCTTCACGAGCGTCATGACATTGGAGACGATCGACACGCGGTCATCGGCCGCCAGCGCCAGCTTCACCCGCGCCCGCTCGGCGTCGGTGGCTGGGCTCACGCGGCTCAAGAGGTACCATGGCGGCGTGTGCGCCGCCAGTTTGCGGTCGAGCGTGCCGCGGTATTGACGTGTCTGCTGCCCGAAGGCGGCGGGCACGAAGACGGCGAGGAGTACAAGGAGTGCTGCGACTGTGGTCAGCGGTTTCATGAAGGCCTCCGTCTCCCGGGGGCTGAAGCCCCCGGGGCTGCACTGCGGGACCCGCCCTACCCGCCTTCGCTGCCGCGCCGTCCGCGCCGCGCGGCTTGCAGCTTCGGCGTGGCAAGCCCGCCCCCTGCCAGCCCTACCTGCCTGCCCTGAGCGAGCCAAGCGAGTCGAAGGGCCCTATTCGCACCGCAACGCGAGGATGGGGTCCACGCGCGTGGCACGGCGGGCGGGGCCGTACGCGGCCAGCGCCGCAACCACGCCGAGAAACGCGACCGCCAGCGCGAGCGTCACAGGATCGTGCGCGCTCACGTGATAGAGGAACGACGCGATGAACCGCGCGAGCCACCACGCGATCACGAGGCCGACGAGCACGCCCGCACCGATCGGCGCAAGGGCGTCAGCGAAGACCAGGCGCCGCACCCGCGCCGGCGGCGCGCCGAGTGCCATGCGGACGCCGATTTCGGCCATTCGCTGCGCGACCGTGTACCGGAGCATCGCGTAGACCCCGACAGACGCTGTCAGGAGGGCCAGCCCGGCGAACAGGAGCATCGCCAGCGTCATGAACCGGGGATTCACGAGCACTTCGCTGTACATCTCCTCGACCGTCCGCGAATACGGGATCTTCGCCCTGGGCTCCAGGGTCGAGAGCCGAGCGTGGATGCCGCGCAGGACCGGTGTGCTGTCATCGCTCGTCCGGACGAGCAGCATCAGTCCCTGAAGGTGCTGCGATTCCGGAAGGTACAACTGGGGCACGTCGCGCGCCTCGCCGACCTCGCTCGTCTTGATGGGTCTCGCGACACCCACCACGGTGATCCACGGCACGTACGGGCTGTAGCGGAAGCGTTTGCCGAGCGGGCTCTGCCCGGGCCAGGCGCGGCGGGCCGCGTCCTCGCTGAGGATGCCGACAGGCGCGGCATCAGGCCGATCGTCGGCCGAGAACTGGCGTCCGGCCACGATCCGGATGCCCATCGTCGGGAAGTAGTCGGCGCCCGTCCACAGGATCTTCAGCGGACCGCCGCTCGCCTGCACCCGCTCGGAGCCTTCCGCCACCAGGTTGCCTCCACCCCCAATCGTCGGCGGCGTTCCCGTTGTGGCTCGCACGACACCCGGAATCGAGCGGACGGTCTCGAGCAGGCGGGCGAGAAACCGGCGCTGCTCCGCCTCGCTGCGGTACGTGGCGGCAGGCAGCGAGACCGACGCGACGAGCACGTCCCTGGTGTCGTACCCGGGATCGGACATGGTCATGCTCGCGAAGCTCGCGGTCATCAGCCCGGCGCCGGCGAGCAGCACGAGCGCGAAGGCAACCTGGATCGCCAGAAACGCATCGCGGGTTCGACGGTGAAGCCGGGTGCGCGTCGCCATCGGAACGGTGGCGGCGAGCAGACCGGCCGAGCCTCCCCGCGATCCCCGGAAGGCCGGTACCGCCCCGCTCAGCAGTCCAACCGCGACTGACGTGCCGAACGCAAACGCGAGGACGCGCCAGTCCAACTGCATCTCGTGAACCGGGAACCAGATCAACCGCTCGGGGAGAATCGCGGGGATGAGCCGCACGCCCCATGCCGCAAGCAGCACGGCCGCCGCGGCGCCGCCGATGGCAAGGATGCCGCTCTCCACGAGCAACTGGCGCGCAAGGCGCAGGCGCCCGGCGCCGAGCGCCCGCCGCACCGCGAACTCGCGCTGGCGGCTGCTCGCACGGGCGAGCAGCAGGTTGGCGACGTTCGCGCACGCGGTCAGCAGGACGAAGGCGACGGCACCGAAGCCGAGCCACACGACGGGACGAGGCCCGTCCGTGAAGGGGTCGCGTCGGGGATCGATCGTCACGATCTCGCCTCCCCACGGCTCACGGGAAGGCCGCACCTGCTGGATGGCTGCCGCGGCCCTGTCCACAGCCGGCTGCGCGGAACGCAAGGTCATCCCGCGCCGCAGCTTCGCGACCACGTGCACGACGCCGGACTCCCCGAGCGGCAACCAGACATCGGTGGCCCGGGAGCTGAGCGGGAAGCGCGTGCCGGGCGGCAGCACACCGACGACGGCGGGCGATCGGTCGTCCACCTTCAAGCGCCTGCCAAGGACACGCGGATCCGAGCCGTACAGCCGCTTCCACAATCCGTGGCTGATGATGGCCACGTCGTCAGCGTGGTCGCTTGACGAGAACAGACGGCCGAACGCAGGAGAAACGCCGAGCATCGGAAACAGACCCGGCGAGATCTCCGAAACCACCAGGGCCGCCTCGCCGCTGCCGGAGAGCGCCCGGCGCGGCTTTCTGTATGGTTCGATCGCGTCGTAGATGTCACGTTGCGCCCGCCACTCGTCCAGACGAGCGCGGCTCATGCCGGTGTAGTGCGTTTCCTCCGCGGTCCCCTTTCGCAGGACCTCGAGGACGTCGACCAACCGATCCGCGTCGCAAAACGGCATCGGTTTGAGTACCAGCGCGTCGACGATGCTGAAGATGGCCGTGTTGACGCCGATGCCGAGGCCGAAGAGCACGACGACTGCCAGCGCGAACGCTGGCTGGCGACGAAGCTGGCGCAGCCCATATCGCACGTCCTGCCGCAGGTCGTCGATGAGGCCGACGCCCTTCGCGTAGCGGGCCTCGTCGCGGATGAGGTCGAGGCGACCGAAGCGGAGCTGCGCGATCCGGCGGGCTTCCTCGTGGCTCGCGCCGCGCTCGACCAGTTCGTCCACCAGCGCGTCGACGTGGAACTGGAGCTCGGCGTCGATGTCGCGGGCCATCCGCCGCCCGCGGAGGGCATCACGAACGTGGCGACGAAGCCGTCTGTGCCAGACCATGCTCGACCTCCGAGGTCGCCGACTACGGCGAGACGCCCGTTTCACGTGACCGGCGAGACGCCGGTCCCACACGCCCCAGCTGCCCGACCTGCCAATGACCGGCGGGACGCCCGTACCACGTGACCGGCGGGACACCCGTCCCACGTGACAGGCGGGACGCCTGTCCCACAGCCCCACCCGTCACGCCCCCTGCATCACCCTGGACACGGCGATCGACACCTTCGTCCATTTCTCCGATGCGGCATCGAGTTCTTTGCGGCCGGCCTTCGTCAGATGGTAGAACTTCGCGCGCCGGTTGTTCTCCGACACGCCCCACTCGGCGGCCACGAGCCCGCGATCCTCGAGCCGGTACAGCGCCGGGTACAGGGACCCTTCCTCGACCATCAACACCTCGCCCGACGCCTGTCGGATGCGCCGCGCGATGGCGTAGCCGTGCAGCGGCTCGAGCGCCAGCGTCTTGAGCACCATCATGTCGAGCGTGCCTTGGAGGAGTTCAGTGGCGGCCATGCGCATCCTTCCCTAGAACGTCATGGGGAGAATACGCGGCGATACCAAGAGTGTCAAGGGGAGACGGGCAGGAGCGTTCCGCCCCCGCACCGGCACGGTTCCGCGCAGTCTCTGGATTCCTCCCCCTCCACGTCATCCACGTAATCCCCGGACGGCCTCTTCCATGTAATCCCCGGACAACTTATTCCACGTAATCCCCGTAATCCCCGGACAACTTTCGCCACGCAATCCCCGGACGAGGTCCGCCGACCTGCCTTCGCGCGCCTCGGCGGCGCCGCGCTACGGCGAGGCAGGCTGGCTCGCGAGGGAGACACCGTGCCGGCGCGGGCAGGACCGTACAAAGCAAAGGGGACCTGACGCCGCACGGCGCCGGTCCCCATTCCTCATTCCCGATTCAGAATTCAGCCCGTTCCCGTCTGAATTCTGAATTCCTAATTCCCGAAGGGTTACTTCTCGGGTTCCTCGTCGGCCTCGCCCTTCTCGGGCGCCTCGGCGTCCTCGGCCTTGCCGGCGCGGCGCCCGCGGAGGCGCTCGGCGGCGGCGCGCAGCCGCCCGCCCAGGCCCTTCGACTTCGCGGCCGACTGGCCCGGCGCGGCCTTCTTCTTCCCGGCGGCCGCCTTCGGATTGAACTCGCTGCCGACCAGCTCGACCTGCGCCATCTGGGCGGCGTCGCCGCGGCGGAAGCCGACGCGGAGCAGGCGCGTGTAGCCGCCCGGGCGCGCCGCGAAGCGCGGCGCAAGCTCGGTGAAGAGCTTTTTGACGACCTCGCGATCCTGGATGTCCTGGAGCACCAGCCGGCGGGCGTGGAGGGCCTTGGCGTTTCCCTCGCCCGACAGGCCATCCTTGGCCGTCGTGATGATCCGCTCGACGAACATCCGCAGTTCCTTGGCCTTCGGGACGGTCGTCCGGATCCGTTCGTGCCGCAGGAGGGCCTCCGCCTGGTTGCGCAGCAGCGCAATCCGGTGCTCGGTGACCCGCCCCAGTTTCCTGTGGGCTACTCGGTGACGCATGTCAGTGTCTCGATGTCAGGGCGGGGTGCCCGCCTGCGTTTTCAACTTCGGCGAGGTCTCGCCGCAGCGCGACCACCCCGCTCGTGCCGCGCGAAGGCGGAAAACCCCGCCCGTACGGCGGGCCTGCCCGCCTTCGTTTCCGGCCACTCACCAACTACGGCGAGGCCTCGCCGTAGCGCGGCCACGCGGCGAAAGCCGCGCGGAGGCGGGAAGGCCCGCCCTACAGGTGACGAACCGAACCTTCTGCTACTCGGACGCCTGCGCCGGCGGCTGATCGAGGCGCATGCCCAGGCCCAGCCCCATGATGTGCAGGATCTCCTTGATCTCGTTCAACGACTTGCGGCCGAAGTTCTTCGTCTTGAGCATCTCGGCTTCGGTCTTCCGGACGAGGTCGCGGATGGTCCGGATGTTCGCGTTCTTGAGGCAGTTGTAGGAGCGGACCGACAGCTCCAGTTCCTCGACGCTCTTGTCCAGGTTCTCGTTGAGCGCGCCGCCGCGCGGCTGCTCGCCCTGCGACTCGGACGCCTGCTCGGCGCCTTCCTCGAGGCTGACGAAGATGTTCAGGTGGTCGCGGACGAGCTTGGCGGCCAGCGACACCGCCTCGCGCGGGTGGATGGAGCCGTTGGTCCAGACGTCCAGCGTCAGCTTCTCGTAGTCGGTGGTCTGGCCCAGGCGCGCGGCCTCGATCAGGTAGTTCACCTTCTTGACCGGCGAGTGCACCGAGTCGATCGGGATCCATCCGATGCCCAGGTCGTCGTCGAAGTTGCGGTCGGCGGCCACGTAGCCGCGCCCGCGCTTGACGCGCATCTCCATCAGGAGCTTGCCGCCCTCGGACACCGTCGCGATGTGGGCGTCGGGCTCGAGAATCTCGACGTCGGCGTCGGTCTCGATGTCGCGCGCCTTGACCTCACCCGGCTTCTCCACGCGCACGTAGAGCGTCTTGGTGTGGTCCACGTGCATCTTGAGCGGGATCTGCTTCAGGTTGAGGATGATGTCGGTGGCATCCTCGACCACGCCCGGGATCGGCGAGAACTCGTGGAGCACGCCCTCGATCTTCACCGCCGAGATCGCCGCGCCCTCAATCGAGGAGAGCAGCACGCGGCGCATGGCGTTGCCGATGGTCGTGCCGAAGCCGCGCTCGAACGGCTGCGCATTGAAGCGCCCGAAGCGATCGGTCAGCGTGTCGCGCTCGAGATCCAGCCGTTTCGGCCGCTGAAAACCTTTCCACAGCATCGACTCAGTCCTTTCCTGCTGTCCGCGGCAACGCCCCCAGCGCCACTGCAGCGCTGGGCCCTGACACCCTTCGGAGGCGTCGCGCGGGGATGCCAACGGGGCGACCGGCCTGACGCCGATCCCACCAGGGCGACGCGTGCGTCGCCCTTACTTCGAGTACAACTCGACGATCAGCTGCTCCTGCACCGGCAGGTTGATCTGCTCGCGCGTGGGCAGCGAGACCACGCGGCCCGTGAAGGCGCCGCCGTCCACCTGCAGCCACTCCGGCACGCCGCGGCCCTTGACCTCTTCCATCGCGTGCTGGATGGTCACGTCCTTCTGGCTGCCGGCCCGCACCGTCACGACGTCGCCGGCCTTGACCAGGAACGACGGGATGTCCACCTTGCGGCCGTTCACCGCGAAGTGGCCGTGGCGCACGAGCTGGCGCGCCTGCGGCCGCGACGTGGCGAAGCCCAGGCGGTAGGCCACGTTGTCCAGCCGCCGCTCGAGCAGCTGCAGCAGCATCGCGCCGGTGATGCCCTTCAACCTCGCGGCCTGCTCGAAGTACCGGCGGAACTGGTCCTCGAGCACGCCGTAGATGCGCTTGACCTTCTGCTTCTCGCGCAGCTGCAGGCCGTACCCGAGCAGCTTCGGCCTGCGGCTGCGGCTCTTGCCGTGCTGACCGGGCGGGAAGTTGCGCTTCTCGATGGCGCACTTCTCGGTGTAGCAGCGCTCGCCCTTGAGGAACAGCTTCATCGCCTCCCGCCGGCACAGCCGGCAGACGGCCCCCGCGTATCGTGCCATGCTTTGATCCTGTTGGCGGGTGGGGCGGGCAAGGCGCGTGGGACCGGTAGGGACGCGCCCTGCCGGCCCGATTTGCCCTCCCGGTCCTACCGGCCCTGTCTACCCTGATTAGACCCTGCGGCGCTTCGACGGCCGGCACCCGTTGTGCGGGATCGGCGTCACGTCGCGGATGGACTTCACCTCGATGCCGACGGCCTGCAGCGCGCGGATCGCCGACTCGCGGCCGGCGCCAGGCCCCTTGACGCGGACCTCGACGCTGCGCATGCCCACGTTCTTCGCGGCGTTGCCCGCGTTCACCGCGGCCTGCGTCGCGGCGAACGGCGTGCCCTTGCGCGAGCCCTTGAACCCGATGCCGCCCGCGCTCGACCAGGCGATCACGTTGCCCTCGCTGTCGGCGATGGTGACGATCGTGTTGTTGAACGAGGCCTGGATGTGCACGATGCCGTGGTGTACGACCCGCTTCTCGCCGCGCTTCTTGAACGTCTTCTTGGCTGGCCGCCCGGCCTTTCCGGGTTCCTTTTTCTCGGCCCCTTCGACGGGTTCTGTCTTTGCCATCCGCTACACCGTCTTCTTCTTGGCGACGGCCCCGCGGCGCGGCCCCTTGCGGGTGCGCGCGTTGGTGCGCGTGCGCTGGCCTCGGACCGGCAGGCCGCGGCGATGCCGCAGCCCACGGTAGCAGCCGATGTCCATCAGCCGCTTGATGTTCATCGACACCTCCTTGCGGAGGTCCCCCTCGACGCCGCCCTGATCTTCGAGGACGCGGCTGATCTTGCGCACCTCGTCTTCCGACAGGTCCTTGACGCGGATGTCCGGGTTCACGCCGGCGTCCGCCAGGACCTTGTTGGACCGCGTGCGGCCGATCCCGTAGATGTAGGTCAGCGCGATCTCGATCCGCTTGGGCCGCGGAAGATCCACGCCTGCGATACGTGCCATGCGTCCTGCTCCTCTGAACTCACGCTGTCGTATGCCGTCTGCCGTATGCCGTCTGCCGTAGACCGTAGACCGTAGACCGTATCCCGCGTGCGGTCCACCGTGTACCGAACCGGCATTCGGCGTTCGGTATTCGGTGTACGTCCCCGACGCTACCCCTGCCGCTGCTTGTGCTTCGGATTCGGGCAGATCACCCGCACCACCCCGCAGCGGCGGACGATCTTGCACTTGTCGCACATGCGCTTGACCGACGCTCGAACCTTCATGGTGATCCCCTAGTCGGCGGTCGGCGTGGCGTCCGACCCGGCCGACCGCCGACTACTTGTACCGGTACGTAATCCGCCCGCGCGACAGGTCGTACGGGGACAGCTCCACCAGCACCCGGTCGCCGGTCAGGATGCGAATGAAGTTCTTGCGCATCTTGCCCGACACGTGCGCCAGCACCCGATGCTTGTTCTCGAGTTCGACCCGGAACATCGCGTTGGGCAGCGACTCGAGCACGACACCGGTCACCTCGATCGTGTCCTCTTTCGCCACCGGCTCTCCACGTTCCGAGGGGCCTAGACACTGAAAACGTCCGGCCGCGGCGTCCTGCCATTCACAAGGGTCAGGATCTCCGGGCCCGACGCGGTCACCACCACCGTGTGCTCGAAGTGCGCCGACAGGCTCCCGTCACGCGTCACCGCGGTCCACCCGTCGTCCAGCACCTTCACGGCGGCCTTGCCGAGATTGATCATCGGCTCGATCGCCAGCGCCATCCCCTCGGTCAGCCGCGGGCCGCGTCCCGGGTCGCCGAAGTTCGGGATCTGCGGCTCCTCGTGCATGGCGACGCCGATGCCGTGGCCCACGAACTCCCGCACCACCGAGAAGCCGTGCGCCTCGACGTGACGCTGCACGGCGTGCCCGATGTCGAGCAGCCGGGCGCCCACCCTCGCCTGCTCGATCCCCTTGTAGAGCGCCTCCTCGGTAACCCGCAACAGATCCATCGCCCGGTCCGCGATGCGCCCGACCGGCAGCGTCACGGCCGCGTCGCCGTGGTAGCCGCCCACGATCGCCCCGAGGTCGATCGAGAGGATGTCACCTTCGACCAGCGCGCGCGATGAAGGGATGCCGTGTATCACCTGCTCGTTCACCGACGCGCAGATCGTCGCGGGGAACCCGTGATACCCCTTGAACGCCGGCACCCCCCCCGCTTCGCGGATCCGCCGCTCGGCCACCGCGTCGAGTTCGGCCGTCGTCACGCCCGGCCGCACCAGCCCGCGCAGTTCCTCGAGCACCCGCGCGACCAGCTGGCCGGCCAGCCGCATCTGCTCGATCTCCGCGCGTGACTTATGGATGATCCCCACGCGTCCCGCTCTGCCCCTCGTCAACCGCGCCACGGCAGCGCCTACTGCTCCTGCCCGGCGACCGATAGATCGGCGATGGCCGCGGCCACCCACTCGGCCACCTGGTCTGGCGTCTGCAGCCCGTCAATCGCCTTGAACGTCGGCCGCGCGCGGTAGTACTCGAGCAGCGGCGCGGTGTTCCGCTCGTAGACGCGCAGGCGCTCGCGCACGACGTCTTCGCGATCGTCGGCGCGCTGCACCAGCGCTTCGCCGCACTTCGCGCAGGCGGTCAGCGCCCCGGTCGGGTCGGCAATCGCCGCGCAGCTGCCGCAGACCCGCCGCGACGCCAGCCGCCGCACGATCTCCTCGGCCGGCACCGCGATATTCACGATGGTCAGGCTGCGCCCGTCCATCACCGCGTCGAGGGCTTCGGCCTGCCGAAGCGTCCGCGGGAAGCCGTCCAGCACGAAACCCTTCGCCGCGTCCGGCCGCGCCACCCGCTCCCGGACGATGTCGATCATCAGGTCGTCGCTGACCAGCTCGCCCGCCTCCATCACGGCCTTCACGCGCCGGCCCAGATCACTGCCGGCCGCCACCGCCTCGCGGAGCATGTCGCCGGTCGAGATGGCCGGCACGCCGTAGCGGGCCGCGAGCCGGACGGCCTGCGTGCCCTTTCCGGCCCCTGGCGCCCCGAGCATGACCGCGAGCAACATAGAAACTCAGCCTCGGCGGCCCCGGATCCGGGCCTTCTTCATGAACCCGTCGTAGTGCCGCATGATCAACTGCGACTCGACCTGCTGCACGGTGTCCATCGCGACGCCGACGACGATCAGCAGCGACGTGCCGCCGAAGTAGAACTGCACGCCCATGCCCTCGGTGACGAACCGGGGCAGCCAGGTGTCGAGGTACTCGCCGATCAACGGGATCGGCGCCACCTTGAAGCCGGTCATCAGGAACTCGGGCAGAATGGCGACCAGCGCCAGGTAGATGGCGCCCGCCAGCGTGATCCGCGTCAGGATCGTGTCGATGTGCTCTGCAGTCCGCTTGCCCGGCCGGATACCCGGGATGAACCCGCCGTACTTCCGCATGTTCTCGGCCACGTCATCCGGGTTGAAGATGATGGCCGTGTAGAAGTACGCGAAGAAGATGATGCCGCCGACGTAGAGCAGGTTGTACAGGGGCATCCCGTACGCCACCTGGTCCAGGATCGCCGACAGCCAGCCGCCCTGCCCCGCCTGGAACATGCCCGCGATCGTCATCGGGAACGCCAGGATGGACGAGGCGAAGATGACCGGAATGACGCCGCCCGTGTTCACCTTGAGCGGGATGTGGGTGCTCGAACCGCCGTACATGCGGCGGCCGACGACGCGCTTGGCGTACTGCACCGTGACCCGCCGGTGGCCGCGCTCGATGAAGATGATGGCGCCGACGATCACGACCATCGCCACGATGAGGATGACGATGCTGAACAGCGTGATCTGGCCCGTGCTCATCTGGGTCAGGGTGGTGCCGACGGCGGGCAGGAAGTTGACGACGATGCCCGCGTAGATGATGAGCGACATTCCGTTGCCGATGCCGCGCTCGGTGATCTGCTCGCCCAGCCACATGATGAAGGCGCTGCCGGTTGTGAGCGTGAGCACCGTCATGAACCGAAACGCCCAGCCGCCCTCGTAGACCAGCGCGATGCCGCCGCGCTGGCCGGTCACGCTCTCGAGCCAGAAGGCGATGCCGAGCGACTGCACGACGCTCAGGACGATCGTGCCGTAGCGCGTGTACTGCGTGATCTTGCGCCGGCCGAGTTCGCCCTCCTTCGACAGCCGCTCGAGGTACGGCCAGACGACCGCCAGCAACTGCAGGATGATTGACGCGCTGATGTACGGCATGATGCCCAGCGCGAAGATCGTGACCTTCGACAGGTTCCCGCCGGAGAACATGTCGTAGAGGCCGAACATCGCGTTGTTACGCATCTGCTCGAAGAACGCGTTCAGCGCCGCGGGATCGATGCCCGGCAGCGGGATCACGTGCCCGACGCGGTAGACCGCCAGCAGCCCCAGCGTGAAGAGGACACGCCTGCGCAGGTCGGGGACGGCGAAGATATTCCTGAGACTTTCAACCATGGCTCACTGCTCCGACCCGCGGTTACTTCTTGCGGCGAGGCTTCGGACCGGACGCCGCCACGGGAAGCACCTCGGCGCTGCCGCCGGCCGATGCGATCTTCTCGGCCGCCTTGCCGCTGAACTTGTGCGCCCGAACGGTCAGCGCGCGATCGATCTCGCCGCGCGCCAGCACCTTCAGCAACCCGTCGGCGCGGGCCACCAGGCCGCGCTCGCGCAAAAGCTCGAGCGTGACCACGGTGCCCGGCTCGAAGCGCTCGGCCAGGGTGTCGAGGTTCACGATCGCGTACTCGGTGCGGAACTTGTTGAAGAACCCGCGCTTGGGCACGCGGCGGTGCAGCGGCATCTGGCCGCCTTCGAACCCGCGCTTGCGCTTGAAGCCGGACCGCGACTGGGCGCCCTTCTCGCCGCGCCCGGCCGTCGTGCCGAGGCCCGACCCTTGCCCGCGTCCCACCCGCTTCTTCGAGTGCTTGGCGCCCTTGGGCGGCCTGAGATTGCTCAAAGACATGCTGATTCTCGCTGGCTGTGGGCCTCGGGCTCCGGGCCTCGCCGGCCCAAGGCCAGACCAGCCCCGGGACCCAAGGCTCAAGGCCTTCTATTCAACCACCACCAGGTGCCGGATCTTGTGGATCATGCCGCGCATCTCCGGCGTGTCCGGCACTTCGATCGTGTGGCGGATGCGGCGGAGGCCGAGGCTGCGCACCACGTCCCCCTGCTTCCTGTTGAAGCCGATGGTACTGCGCACCTGCGTCACCTTGATTCGCTTGCCGCCCTTTGCGTCTGCCATGTCCCGCCTCTTCGCCGCCGGGAGCGTGTCCGGGTAATCACCGACACACTCCTGGTATTGCCGGCTGCGCCGGCAGGGGAAACGAAATCGTTAAGACACCTCGCGCACTGGGAGCGTGTCTGGCACTACCGGGACACCCTCCTGCCGGCCGTCTCGAACTCGGACAGTTCCTTGCCGCGCATGCGCGCGATGGCCACCGGGTCCTTCAACCCGAGCAGGCCCGCGAAGGTGGCGCGCACGACGTTGTGCGCGTTGTCGGAGCCGAGCGACTTCGTCACCACGTTGATGATCCCGGCCGACTCCACCACGGCGCGCACCGCGCCGCCGGCGATGATGCCCGTGCCGTCCGGCGCCGGCTTGAGGAGCACGCTCCCCGCGCCGTAGTGGCCGACCACCGGGTGCGGGATCGTCGTGCCGATGAGCGGCACGCGCACGAGCGACTTCTTCGCCGCCTCGATGCCCTTCTTGATGGCGGAGGGCACTTCGCGCGCCTTGCCGACGCCGAAGCCCACCACGCCGTGCCCGTCGCCGACCACGACCAGCGCGCTGAAGCTCAGGTTCTTGCCGCCCTTGACGACCTTGGTGACCCGGTTGATCGACACGACCGTGTCCTTGAGTTCCAGCTGCGACGGGTCGATCTTCTCGCGTGTTCTGATCATATGCTTCTGTCACTGTAGGGGCACAGCAAGCTGTGCCCTTACTAGAATTGCAGGCCCGCCTTGCGCGCCGCCTCGGCGACGGCCTTGACGCGGCCGTGGTAGAGGAAGCCGTTGCGATCGAACACCACCCGCGTGATGCCCTTCTCGATCAGCCGCTCGGCGATGGCCGCGCCGACCGCCTGCGCGCCCGCGATGTTGCCGCCGCGCGCGCCCTCGGACATCTTCGCCTTCAGCGCAGCGTCGGCGCTCGAGGTCGCCGCCAGCGTGCGGCCGCCCATGTCGTCCACCGCCTGTGCGTAGATGTGCTGGAGGCTGCGGAACACGGTCACCCGCGGTCGCTCGGCCGTGCCGTGGATCCGCTTGCGCAGCCGCAGCTTGATCCGATCCCGGCGGTCTTCCTTCGTCTTGATCTTCATCGTCGCTACTCACGCTCTGGCATCGACCGCTCAGCCGCTCGCCTGCCGGCCGATGGTCCGTCGCCAGACATCTTCCACGGCCGAAGGCGTGATTGAAGCACGCGTCACGCACCGCCCTGGAAGCTGTCTCAGGCCCCTTCGGGGCTCACCGCCGAACTGACGGCGACCCTGGAAACTGTCATCACCCCGCGCTTCGCGCGGGTTCTCCCAACGTCTTCTGCGTGCCCGCCGACGAAGGCGGCGTTACTAGGAGCGTGCCGGGGATGTCTCGGGCACGCTCCTAGGCGCCGGTCTTCCCGACCTTCTTCTTCAGCTTCTCGCCGGTGTACCGGACGCCCTTCTGCTTGTAGGGGTCCGGCTTGCGGAGCCGGCGGATGTTCGCCGCCACCTGGCCCACCAGCTGGCGATCGATGCCGGTGACCGTGATGTGCGTGTTCTTCTCCACCGTGATGTCGATCCCGGTGGGGGTGTCGAACACGACCGGGTGCGAGTAGCCCAGGGCGAAGTTCACCTGCCGTCCCCTCACCTCGGCCTTGTACCCGATGCCGACGATGTCCAGCTCGCGCTTGAAGCCCTCGGTGACGCCGCGCACGGCGTTGGCCACCAGGCTCCGGCCCAGGCCGTGGAACTTGCCCAGCGTGGGATCCTGGCGCACCGGGGTGGCGTGGATCTCCTTGTCGCGCACCTCGAAGGTGATCCCCGGCGGAAACGGCGTCTTCAGCGCGCCCTTCGGGCCCTTCACCTCGATCGCCCCGTTGGCGACCGCGACGGTCACCTTGTCGGGAATCGGAATCGGTTTCTTGCCAATGCGGGACATGTTGCCTCTCGAACGTCCGCCGGACACCCCGCAGGCGCGCAGCATGCTGCGCCCCTGCCGGCCCCCTCCGACGTGGACGGTGAATTACCACACGTTGCACAACACTTCGCCGCCCACGCCGTCCCTGACCGCCTGACGGCCGGTCATGACGCCGCGCGAGGTGGTGAGGATGCTCGTGCCGAGGCCCGCCAGGACCGGCGGCACGTCGTGGCGGCCGAAGTAAACGCGGCGGCCCGGCCGGCTGATGCGCTGGATGCCGGAGATGACCGTCTCGCCGCGCGGCCCGTACTTCAGGGCGATGCGCAGCACCTGCTTCGTGCCCCGGAGGCCGGTCGTCTTCTCCTCGACCACCCTGAAATCGTGGATATAGCCCTCGTCCTGGAGGATCCGCGCAATGTCGGCCTTCAACCGGGACGCGGGCACGTCCACGCGCTGGTGCCTGGCGGACACGGCGTTCCGGATGCGCGTGAGCATGTCAGCGATGGGATCAGTCATGGCTCGAACCTTGTCGTTCTCTGCGCTCGAGGTCTCGGCGCCTGCCGCGCCCGGGCCCTGCCCGCGTGCGGCCGCGCCGACTCTCGGACGCGCCTACCAGCTGCTCTTGGTGACGCCCGTGATGTCGCCCTGCAGCGCCCGGAGGCGGAAGCAGAGGCGGCACAGGGCGAACTTCCGGATGTAGCCGCGAGGCCGCCCGCACAATTGGCAGCGGTTCCGCTTGCGAATCGCGTACTTGAGCGGTTTGCTTTCCCGAACGATCTTCGCGGTAGTGGCCATAGTCTTCAGCTCGCCCTGAAGGGCATTCCAATCAACTGCAGCAGACGGCGCGCTTCCAGGTCGGTCCGGGCGGAGGTGACGACCGAGACGTTCATGCCGCGCGCCTTGTCCACCTTCAGGTAGTCGATTTCCGGGAACAGCAGCTGGTCCCGCAGCCCGAGCGTGTAGTTGCCCCGGCCGTCGAACCCCTTGGGCGACACGCCCCTGAAGTCGCGCACGCGCGGCAGGGCGATGTTCATCAGGCGGTCGAGGAACTCCCACATGCGCGCGCCGCGCAGGGTGACCATCGAGCCGATGGGCATGCCCTGACGGACCTTGAAGGCCGCGATCGACTTCTTGGCGCGCGTCGTCACGGGGCGCTGGCCGGCGATGCGGCCCAGCTCGTCGCTCGCCGTGTCGATGATCTTGGCGTTCTGGGTCGCCTCGCCCAGGCCCATGTTCACCACGACCTTCTCGACCTTCGGGACGGCCATGATGTTGGTGTAGCCAAACTCCTTGCGGAGCGCGGGGACGGCTTCTTTGAGGTACCGGTCCTTGATGCGGCTCATTTGTCCACCACTCCCTGGCACTTCCGGCAGATCCGCACCTTGCGCCCGTCGCCCACCAGCTTGTGGCCGATGCGCGTCCGGTTTCCGCACTCGGGACAGACGATCTGGACGTTGGAGGCGTGCAGGGACGCCTCGCGCTTGACGACCCCGCCCTTGATGTTCTTCTGCGGGTTGGGCTTCGTGTGGCGGCTGATGAAGTTGACGCCCTCCACGATGACCCGGTTCTTCTCGCGCAGCACCTTCAGCACGCGGCCGCGCTTGCCGCGGTCCTTGCCCGCCATCACCACGACGGTGTCGTTGCGGCGGATGGGGGTCAGCACTTCAGCCATATCAGCCCTCACAACACCTCGGGCGCGAGCGAGATGATCTTCATGAACTTGCGTTCGCGCAGTTCACGCGCGACCGGCCCGAACACGCGGGTGCCGATCGGCTCGCCCTGGTCGTTGATCAGCACGGCCGCGTTGCGGTCGAAGCGGATGTAGCTGCCGTCCTTGCGACGCTGCTCCTTGCGCGTCCGCACGATCACCGCCTTGACGACCTGCCCCTTCTTGACGTTCGACTCCGGCGTCGCTTCCTTCACCGACGCGGTGACGGTGTCGCCGAGGCGCGCGTAGCGGCCGGTGGAGCCACCGATCGGGTTGATCACCGAGATCTTGCGCGCGCCGGAATTGTCGGCGACGTCGAGGATCGAGCGCATCTGAATCATGGCGTTCCTCCTGCCGGTCCGCGGCGCCTAGCGCGCGCGCTCCGCCGCCGGGGCCGTGGTCCCGGCCGGCTTGCCGGCCGGCTTGCGGGCCCGCTCCAGCACGGCTGTCACCACCCACCGCTTGTGGCGGCTGAGCGGGCGGCTCTCGACGATCTCCACGCGATCGCCGACGTGCGCCTGGTTGGTTTCGTCGTGCGCCATGAACGTCGACGATCGGCGCTGGATCTTGCCGTACAACGCGTGCCGGACCTGGCGCGCCACCATGACGACGACGGTCTTCTCCATCTTGTCGCTGGTGACGACGCCCTGCACCTTCGATTTCGCAGCCATTGCCCTAGCTCCCGCTCTCGGCCGGCGCACTGGCGCCAGGCGTCTGGCCCTTTCGGGCCTTCTCGGCGAGCACCGTCTTCACCCGCGCCAGCTCCCGGCGCGTGGTCCGCACCTTGAGCGGCACGTCGAGGTGCCCCATCGCCTTCTGGATGCGCAGGCGGAACACCCGGTCGGTGAGATCCGCTTCCTTGCGCCGCAGATCGTCCACGCCCAGTTCCCTGAGATCGCGCGCCTTGGTGGTGCTCATCGGGCCTTCTCCTCGGCGAAGCGGGTCGCGAACTTCGTCTTCATCGGCAGCTTCGCCGACGCGAGCCGCATGGCGGCGCGCGCCTCGACCTCACTGACGCCCTGCATCTCGAAGAGCACCTTGCCGGGCCGGACGACCGCCACCCACTCTTCCGGCGCGCCCTTGCCCTTGCCCATGCGCGTTTCCTGCGGCTTCTTCGTCACCGGCTTGTCCGGGAACACGCGCACCCAGATCTTGCCGCCGCGCTTGATGGACCGCGTCATCGCCACGCGGGCCGCCTCGATCTGGCGCGCCGTCAGCCAGCGCGGCTCCAGCGACTTCAGCCCGTAGTCGCCGAACGAGACGTCCGAGCCGCGCCACGCCTTGCCGGCCATGCGGCCGCGCTGCTGCTTCCGGTACTTGACCTTCTTCGGCATCAACATATGCGTACCTGAGCGGTCCTTCGAACCTTCGAACCTCGGTCCCTATCCCCTCGCGTCCCGCCCGCCGCGATCGCGATCCTGGTCGCGGTAGTCGCGCTCGCGGCGCGGCGCCCGGTATTCCTCTTCGCGGCCGGTCTTCGGCGTCAGCCGCTCGCCCTTGTAGAGCCACGTCTTGACGCCGATCTGGCCGTAGGTCGTGTGCGCCTCGGCGAAGCCGTAGTCGATGTCGGCGCGCAGCGTCTGCAGCGGCAGTTGCCCGTTCAGGTACCACTCGGAGCGCGCGATCTCGGCGCCGTTCAGCCGGCCGGACACGCGCACCTTGATCCCGCGCCCGCCGAACCGCAGCGCCGATTCCACGGCCTTGCGCATCGCGCGGCGGAACGCCACGCGCTTCTCGAGCTGCGCGGCCACCGACTCGGCGATCAGCTGGGCGTCGAGTTCCGGCTTCTGGATCTCCTGGATGTTGATGAAGACCTCGCGGTTGGTGCGCTTCTGGATCTCGGTCTTCAGCTTGTCCACTTCCGCGCCCTTGCGGCCGATGATGATGCCGGGCCGCGAGGTGTGGATGTCGATCTTCAGCTTGTTGGCGGCGCGCTCGATCTCGATCTTCGAGACGCCCGCGTGCGCGAACCGCTTCTTCAGGTTGTCGCGCAGCGCCAGATCCTCGTGCAGCAGCTTCGCGTACTCGCGGTCCGCGTACCACCGGGACCGCCAGGTCTTGTTGAAGCCGAGCCGGAAACCGTACGGGTGGACCTTCTGCCCCACGTCATGCTCCTCAAGTAGGGCGGGCCTTGAGGCCCGCCGTACGGCGGGGCTTCAGCCCCGCCCTACATGGTGTCGCCCAACCCTACGCCGTCGCGCCCTTCGCCGCCCGCGCCTGGCCGACGGGCTTCACGCGCGGCTTCGCCGCCTTCCCGCGCGCCGGCTTCTGGCCGACCGCGGCGATCTTCAGCGGGCGCTCGGTCACGTGCACCGTCAGGTGCGCGGTCCGCTTCACCACGCGGAACGCGCGGCCCATCGGCGCCGGCCGGACCCGCTTCTGCGATGGTCCCTGGTCGGCGTAGCACGCCGACACGTAGAGGCGATCGACGTCGCCGCCGAAGCCGCTCTGCTGCTGCGCGTTGGCGATGGCCGACCGCAGCACCTTCCCGATGTCGCGCGCGATCGCCTTAAGCGAGTAGCGCAGCAACGCGAGCGCCTGGTTCACGTCCCGTCCCCGAATCTGGTCCAGCACCAACCCGGCCTTCTGCGCCGAGGTGCGGACGAATCGAGCGGATGCACGCGCCTCGATCATGATCAGCTCCCGGCCTTCGGCGCCGCGGCGGCCGGCGCGGCGGCCGGCGCGGCAGCGACCGTAGCCGCCTTCTCGCTCTTGGTCGTGTGCCCCCTGAACTGGCGCGTCGGGGAGAACTCGCCGAGCTTGTGGCCGACCATGTTCTCCGTGATGTACACGGGAATGAACTTCTTCCCGTTGTGTACCGCCAGCGTGTGGCCCACCATCTCGGGCACCACCGTGGACCGACGCGACCACGTGCGCACGACCCGCTTCTCGCCGCCGCGGTTCATCGCCTCGACCTTCTCGAGCAGCGGCGTGTCCACGAACGGGCCCTTCTTGAGTGATCTGCTCATTAGGTGTCTACCGGCGTCGAATGTGGAACGTGGAACGTGGAATGTGGGGGATCCCACATCCGACATCCGACATCCGACATCCCACGTCAATCACGGTTACTTCTTTCGACGCTGCACGATGAACGCGTCGGTCGCCTTGTGGTTGCGCGTCTTGTAGCCCTTGGTCGGCACGCCCCACGGCGTCACCGGGTGACGGCCGCCCGAGGTCTTGCCTTCGCCGCCGCCCAGGGGGTGATCCACCGGGTTCATCGCGACGCCGCGCACGTGCGGGCGCTTGCCGAGCCAGCGGCTCCGGCCCGCCTTCCCGAGCGACACGTTCCCGTGATCCAGGTTGCCCACCTGCCCGATCGTCGCCACGCACGTCTGGTTGATCAGCCGGATCTCGCCCGACGGCATCCTGACCGAGGCGTATTGGCCTTCCTTGGCCACCACCTGCACCGACGCCCCGGCGCTGCGCGCGATCTGCCCGCCCTTGCCGGGCCGCAGTTCGACGTTGTGCACCATGGTGCCGAGCGGGATGTTCTTGAGCGGCAGGGCGTTGCCGGGCAGGATGTCCACGTTGTCGCCCGCCACTACGCTGTCGCCCACCTTCAGCCCCTGCGGCTGCAGGATGTAGCGCTTCTCGCCGTCCGCATAGCTGAGCAGCGCGATCCACGCCGAGCGGTTCGGGTCGTACTCGATCGTCGCGACCTTGCCCGGGATGTTCCTCTTGTCGCGCTTGAAGTCGATGACCCGGTACATCCGCTTGTGCCCGCCACCGCGCCACCACACGGTGATCTCGCCGCGGTTGTTGCGGCCGCCCGACTTGTGGAGCGGCTCGGTGAGCGGCTTGTACGGCTCCACGTCGCTCAGGTGGTCGAACGTCTGCACCTGCTGGAAGCGGCGGCCGGGCGACGTCGGTTTGTATGTGCGAATGGGCATTGGTCGATCCTTGAGACATCTTCCAGGGCCGGAACCCTCACGCACCGCCCTGGAATCTGTCTTAGGCCCCTTCGGGGCTTGCTACCCGTTCTTATGCGCCTTCGAGGAACTCGGGCATCTTCTGGCCGTCCTGCAGCCGGACGTACGCCTTCTTCCAGTCCGACCGGCGCCCGGCGAAGCGGCCCTGGCGCTTGACCTTGCCGTGCGCGATCGTCGTGCGGACGGTCGCCACCTTGGCGTTCAGCAGCCGCTCGATCGCCTGCCTGATCTCCACCTTGTTCGCGTCGGTCGCCACCTCGAACACGATCGTCTTGCCGTCCTCGCGCAGGATCGTCGTCTTCTCGGTGATGAGCGGCCGCCGGATGACATCTGTGAGCTTCATTTCACCGTCCCCGTCAGCACGGTCTGCAGCCGTTCCACCGCGGCGCGCGTCGCGATGATGCGCGAGCAGTCCATCAGGTCCCGGGCGGTCACGCGGCCGCTGGCGACCAGCCGCACCCGCCGCAGGTTGCGCACCGCGAGCGCCAGGTGCCGGTCCGGCTGCACGTCCAGGAGCAACGTCCTGCCGTCGGCACCCAGCCCCTTGAGCATCTCGGCGGCCGCCTTCGTCTTCGGGCCCTCGGCGGTGAGCGTCTCGACGACGGTCAGCGCCTGCTCGGTGATGCGCGAGGCCAGCGCCGCCCGGATGGCGCCGCGCTCGACCTTGCGCGGCACGTCGTAGTCGTAGCTGCGCGGCTGCGGCCCGA